>ENA-ORXT01000238-ORXT01000238.1-marine-metagenome-genome-assembly--contig:-NODE-238-length-92266-cov-61.610463_pt1 | contig 92266 bp, 82 predicted proteins | sample MGYA00237868_ERZ511482 | MGnify/ENA metagenome assembly ERZ511482 | reverse complement strand
ACCGGCAACACCAGAAGCGACCGCCCAGTCCGCCGAGTCCCGCACCGACCGGTAGAAAAGTAGGCGGCTTACGCTTTTGGCTCAACAAGACTGGTCAATCAACTAGAAGGCTGTCCCGAGCCTGCCAACGCATCCTGATCAGCCCCAGGACGTCGGTCGAAGAGGCGCTGCAGCTACTCGCGTCGTAGGGTTCGTTGATGGCGAAGAAGCGTGAACACATCCCACAAGATGTTTCCGAGCTGACGGCGGCCTGGTTCGACGAGATCTTGCCTGGTTCGCAGCGAGTACACACCGTGCGGTGCGAAGAGATCGGTGCCGACATCGGCTTCATCGGCAAGGTCTACCGGTGCCATCTCACGTGGGACGAAGCCGGCACCGGCACCGATGCTGATCGGCCCGCGTCGGTGATCGTCAAGATGCCGACCGACAACGACATCAACTTTGCGTTGGGTGACGCCGCTCAGTTCTACGAGCGCGAGATCACGGTGTACAAGGAGCTGCGTTCCCAACTCGGTGTCACCGTTCCTGACTACCTGTACTCGGCAATGGATCCAGATCCGGTCCCTTGGCTTGAGCGGCCGTTGCTGTTCCTGGTCGACAAGTTGCCGCTTGGGGGTGTGAACAAGACGCTCGACTTCCTGCTCAAGGTCTCCAGCAAGAACAAGCGTCGGTACATCCTGGTGCTGAGCGACATCGTCGACGCCCGGCCTCCAACCCAAGCCGCTGGCGGATCACTCGACGACGCGCACCAGGCGCTGAAGGTTCTGGCGAAATGGCACGCCAACAATTGGATGTGTGAGGCGCTTGTGGCCGACTACCGGCATCTGTGGTCGGTTGATCGTGCCCATCGTGTTTTCCAAGCACGGTATGTAAAGAACCGACCCGACTTTCTCGAAAGGACCAAAGGGTTGGTCGAGGCCTCCATGATCGCTCGGCTCGACGCGATCCAAGAGCGGCTGCCGTCGATCGTGAAGCGACTTGCGGCACCGCCATGGACATTGCTGCACGGCGACTACCGGCTCGACAATGTGCTCTTCCGTGACAACGGCGAATTGGTAGTGATCGACCTGCAGGCAGTGCTGCACGGCCGACCCGCGGTCGACGTGGCGTACTTCATCACCACCGCGCTCGCTCCGGAGCACTCCAGCGAAGAACGAACGCTGCTGCGCTCCTATCACGACACCTTGGTTGCACACGGCGTCACGCAGTACTCATATGACACGCTCGTGTCTGACTGCGAGCTGACCAAGGAACTCTTCGCGCATCGATTCATCAGCGCCGCCGACATCCTTGACACCGAGGTGTCCGGCGACGCCGACGATCTGCTCGACGTCATGCAATCCCGAGTCTTCGGCTGGCTTAGCTGAACCACCGCTATGGCGCTGGCCGCTGATCGCATAGTGTCGATGCATGTTGCCATTCGAAGGAATACGGGTTCTCGAGTTCTCCACGATGATCACGGCATCGTTCGCCGCGATGATGCTGGCCGATCAAGGCGCCGAGGTGATCAAGGTCGAACCGATCGAACTCGGCGACCCGATGCGCTATCTCGGTTCGACCAAGGGCGGAATCTCGGCGCTGTTCGCAAACTGCAACCGGGGCAAACGGTCGCTGCGGCTGAACATGAAGAGCGACGGTGGGCGCGAGATCGTCGAAAGCCTGGTTGCCGACACCGACGTGATCCTGTCGAACTTCCGGCCAGGCGTGATGGCCGGTCTGGGCCTCGGCAGCGATCACCTTCGATCGATCAACCCGAGGCTGATCTACGCCGGTGTATCTGGTTTCGGCACCGAAGGACCGCACCGAGATGCCCCCGCATATGACCCAATAATCCAAGCCCAGACCGGATTCGCTGCGGTGCAGGGCCAAGGCAAAGATGCCCCTGAATTCATGCAGAGCCTGATGTGCGACAAGATCACCGCCTACACCGCGTACCAGTCGGTGCTCACTGCGCTGTTCGTCCGCGAGCGCACCGGCCAGGGCCAACACATCGACCTGTCCATGATGGACTCGGCGCTGTACTTCTTGTTCCCCGACGGCTTTATGCATCACACCCTGCTCGATGACGACGCCGAGTACAAACAGCCACTCAGCGAACTGCTGTACAAACTGTCTGAGACCAAAGACGGCAGCGTGACCGTGTCTGCCGCGACTGCAGCCCAACAGGTCGGCATGCTGACCGCTATCGACCGGCTCGAGCTGTTCGCGGACGAACGCTTCAATAGCATCGAGATGATTCTGCAAAACGTCGAAGCGTTCCGGGCCGAAGTAAGCGCAGGGTTCGCCGCGTTTGAGACCGAAGAGATCTTGACCCGACTGCACGAAAACGACGTGCCAGCCGCACGAGCACTTGACTACCAAGAGGTGCTTGCCCACCCTCAGTACGAAGCCAACGACAGCCTCGACGTTGCGACCCACGCTCGGATGGGGTCGATGGTGCGCATCAAACCCCCAGCCCGCTTCGGTGGCGAGCGGCTCATGCCGGCGTCAGACAGCCCCGCCCACGGCGAGCACACAACGGCCATCCTGACCGAGCTCGGCCACGACGACGAGGCCATCGCTGCGCTGATCGAACAGGGCATCGTCCAACCCGAAACCGAGCCTGCAGAGTGAGCTCACCAGCGAGGCCGTTCGAGCCGTTGCTGACCGAGCGGCTCATCATCCGTGCGCCGGTACCAGGCGATCTCGAAGCGTTCGATGCGCGTCGAAACGATCCCCAAGTGGCGCGCTACCAAGACTGGGAAATCCCGTATCCGGTCGAGAGGAGCCGCGATTGTGTCGAAGGCGCGATCGCCCAGGGTGGACTCGTCGACGGCGAGTGGTGGACGGCCACGGTTGCGCTGCGATCCGACGAAACCGTCGTAGGCGATCTCGCGATCAACATCTCGCAGAATTGGCGAGCAGCCGAAGTCGGGTACTCGCTGACGCCGACTTTCTGGGGCAACGGATATGCCAGCGAAGCGCTCGATGCGCTTCTGAACCACCTTTACGACGACCTCGGCATTCAACGAGTCTCTGCCTCGTTGCACCCCGACAACATTGCGTCAGCGATGCTGCTCGAACGCGCCGGGTTCGACTTCGAAGGACTGCTCAAGCGGTCTTTCTGGATGAGCGACGCACCCGACGCCGACAACTCCGACGATGCCCTGTACGGCCTGGTCAAGGCCGACCGCGACGTGTGGCGTGCCCGACCAACTGGCCCGGCTGACCAGGTGCTGCTGATTGATGTCACCATCGACAATCAGCGCCAGGTTTCAGAACTGGTCACCCACAAGTCGCAAGAGCGGTTGGTTGCTCCCGTGCTCTACAGCTTCGCCGACGCCCTCTTCGCAAGCAGCGACAATGACCGCCACGTGGACCCACGCATGTGGGCCATCGAAGCCGACGGGGACCTCGCAGGTTTCGTCATGATCGCTGAGCAGACCAAAGACAATCCGGAGCCCTACCTGTGGCGGCTCCTGATCGACCGGCGATTCCAACGCCGCGGCATCGGCGGCCGAGCAGTGGATCTGGTCGAGGAGTACTGCCGGCTCAAGGGCGCAGAGTCGATCCGGGTCAGCTGGGACGACGGCCCGGGCTCACCAGAACCCTTCTATCTCGCCCGTGGTTACGAACCGACCGGCAACCGTCCTCACGACGAAATCGAAGCCCGCAAACAGCTCTAACGACCAAGCGCGACGCCGGTTGGCGCTCGCGGGCACACGCAAAACTAGGGTTCGCATATGAGCGACGAGAGTGACACCAGCGAATCAGGTGGTGCGAGCCGCGATGGCCTAACAGCCATTGCCATCATCGTCCTCACCGAATTGTTCATCGTCTTCGTGGTCAGCAATCTCATCTAACGCATCCAGCGTTGCTTGCCATCGTTGTCACCGCGGCACTGTTCCCGATCGTGCTCGGTGCAACTGAAACCGCAATATGGGTCGTTCCTTGTCGGGATGCTTCCCAACGGAGCCATTCCGCACACCGTGACCTGGACACTCCCCGGCTACGAGGCGCCAGGAGTCCTACATCCCGGCACCGGTGGCCGCACCTAGATGCTGTTGGGTTGCGGCCTGCGTCGTCGCAGCCGGTAGAACACAAGCGTGACTACAGCAATTGTGGTGGGCAGCGGCCCAAACGGACTTGCGGCCGCAGTCCGTCTGGCGCGAGCCGGTGTCGAGGTCACGGTGCTCGAGGCCAACAGTGTGATCGGTGGTGGCGCGCGAAGTGTCGAGATGATCGTGCCGGGACTCGTGCATGACCACTGCTCGGCGGTACATCCCGTGGCCGCAGCTTCGCCGTTTCTCGACGAACTGACTCGCACCTCTGATCTCCGATGGCTGGCTCCGGCCGTCGACTGTTCGCATCCGCTCGACGACGGCACCGCCGGAGTGCTGCACCGCTCAATCCAGAAGACCGCAGCCGGCTTGGGCGCCGACGGGCGCAGGTGGCGCCAACTCTTCGGAGCACTCACCACGAACTTCGCGGGTCTCTACGCCGACGTGACCCAGCCTGCGCTGCGGATTCCTGATCATCCACTGCTCACCGCCCGATTCGGCGCGGCGTCGATGATGCCTGCGACCGTGCTGGCGCGATTGTTTAAGACGGCCGAGGCCCAGGCGCTGTTTGCTGGGGTTGCAGCGCATGTCTTCTATCGACTCGATCGCCCCATGACCAGTGCGGTCGGTCTCATGATCCTGGCTGCTGGTCACGAACACGGTTGGGTGGTTGCCGAGGGCGGAAGTCAATCGATCGTCAACGCGCTTGTCGCCGAACTCGAAAGCCACCGAGGCGTGATCGAAACTGGGCACCGGGTCACATCAGTCGCTGATCTACCACCGACCGATCTGTTGATGCTCGACGTGTCGCCGTCGATTGCGGCTGGAATTCTGGGGAGTCGCCTACCACGCCGAGTCGCTCGGGCCTATCGGCGCTTCACCCATGCACCCGGTGCGTTCAAGGTGGACTTTGCTGTCGAGGGCGCTGTTCCGTGGACTGCCCCGTCGGCTGGCCAGGCGGGCACGGTGCACCTCGGGGGAGCGCTGTCGGAGGTTGTTGCCAGCGAACAAGCCGTGCACCTGGGCAAGATGCCGGATAGGCCCTTCGTGTTGGTTGGCCAGCAGTACCTTGCCGACCCGGGCCGGTCGGTCGGCAACATCAATCCTGTCTGGACCTACGCTCACGTGCCCCACGGCTACACCGGCGACGCAACCGAGGCAATCATCGCTCAGATCGAACGCTTCGCACCGGGATTCCGAAATCGGGTGGTGGGCATGGCGGTGCGTTCGACCACCGAGATGTCGGTCGACAACGCCAACTACATCGGCGGCGACATCATCGGCGGCGCATCATCGGCCAGCCAACTGCTGTTTCGTCCCAGGGTGGCGCTCGATCCGTATTTCACCGGAGTTCCTGGCACCTATCTCTGCTCTGCGTCGACGCCGCCCGGAGCGGGGGCGCACGGCATGTGCGGCATCAATGCCGCCGATCGAGCGCTCGATGCGTTGGGTCATGCAAGCCCATGAATCGACCGTGGGTCAACCCGGCGCGAAGCGATGCCAGCGCGGTCCGAGCCCGCGCCTGAGCGCAGCCGCTCGCTCGCCGCCACCACTGCCGAACACCGAGCCGCTGTTAGTGTTTGCCACATGACCACGAGCGGGCACGTGCGCCCGATCTTGACCGACGAGAACCCGCTTCTGCGTCACGTGTCGGTCGCCGCTGCGCCTTCGGACACGGCGCTGCGGGCCGAGATCGCCGATATGGCCGCCACACTGCAGGACTTCAGAGCCAGAGCCGGGTTCGGCCGTGCCATCAGCGCACCCCAGATCGGGATTCTCAAGCGCGTGGTCGTGATGGACTTCGGGGACGGCGAACTTGTGTTGCTGAACCCCCAGATCGTCGAGCACAGCAGCGAAACCCAGCAGGTTTGGGACGACTGTCTATCGGTGCCCGACAAGCTGGTTTTGGTTGAGAGGTATGCGGCCGTAACGGTCGTGTACACGACGCTTGCCGGTGAGGAGCTCACCTGGTCGCTGCCGCAGCCCGATCTGGCCGAGCTGTTGCAACACGAAATCGATCACCTCGATGGTGTCCTGATGACCGACCGAATGATCGATGGCGAGGTGCGTGCAATTGGTGACCGGGTCACCCCCGACCGCCGGTGAATTGCGGCTTCGCGCCCGCCGCTAGGGTTTCGCGATGAGCACAGCGACACATCTTGACGACGGCTTTCACCTGATCGTGAAGCAGGATTGTCCGACGTGTGTCACCCTCGTGCCGGTCTTTAGTGAGCTCGTCGAGCGAAAACTTCCGCTCACCGTGTACAGCCAAGACGACCCGAAATTCCCCAACGGCGTAACGGTGGTCGATGACCGAGATCTGTCGGTTTCGTGGCATCACAACGTCGAGACCGTGCCCACCCTCATTCGAGTCGAGGGTGGCACAGAGACCGACCGCATCGTTGGCTGGGACCGCAGCATGTGGGAGACCTTCACCGGTCATGTTGGACTGGGCACCGCAATTGCCGGATTTTTGCCGGGCTGTGGGTCGAAGTCGGTGGACCCCGACATGGTCGACGAGTTGGCTTTCCGCTTCGGAGCGACACCCCTTCGGCAACGTCGAGTCGAGATCGCCCGTGGCGAAGACGAAGTCGAAGCAATGTACGCACGCGGTTGGTCCGACGGTTTGCCGGTCGTCGCTCCGACCGAAGCCCGAGTCATGCGGATGCTCGAGGGCACAACTCGCGATCCACAAGACGTGGTCGCAGTGATACCCCCGTTGCTGGAGCCAGCAACGGTAGAACAGGTTGCGATCAACGCAGTGCTGGCCGGCTGTCGCCCTGAGTATCTGCCGGTCGTGCTGGCTGCGGTCGAAGCAGCTTGCACCGACCAGTTCAATATCCACGGGCTGCTGTGCACCCTATGGTTCTCGGGACCAGTCGTTATCGTCAACGGGCCGATTCGTCACGAGATCGGGCTGAACTCGGGCAAGAACGCGCTGGGACAAGGCAACCGCGCCAACGCCACAATCGGCCGTACGCTTCAACTCGTCATCCGAAACCTCGGCGGAGGAAAGCCCGGCGACCATGGCATCGACCGCTCCGCTCTCGGAGCGCCATCAAAGGTCGGATGGTGCTTCGCCGAAGACGAGGAAGGCCTGCCACCAGGATGGCCATCGCTCGCGGTCGAACGTGGTTTCAAGTCCACCGATTCCACCGTGACCCTGTTCGCCGGCCACGGCCCGAGTGGCGCGATCGACCAGACGTCACGAACGCCCGAGGATCTCACCCGCTCGCTCGCTGGTCGACTGATCGCTACTGGTCATCCGCACCAACCAAGCGAAGCAATGCTGATCATGACGCCCGAACACCAGCGGGTCTTCGCCGATGCGGGGTGGAGCAAACAGCGGTTCCTCGCCGAGCTCGACCCGCTGTTGATTCTGGACGCAGAACGCGCGCTTCGCGGTATCAGCTCAGGTACGGGTGAATCCAACAAGCTGTCGAAGTTCCGACCAGGCAAGCTCATGGTCGCCCGTGCCGGCGGCGACGCGGGCGCGTTCTCGGCGATCATCGAGGGTTGGATCGGAGGCTCCAAAGGCAGCGAGCCAATTACCCACAAGATCGAGCGCTGACGCACCTCGACCTCAGACGCGATTCAGGTGCGGCGGATACGGGGGGCGAGGAAGCCTGACGGACCCAGCGCGGTACCCGACGCCTTCTTGCCTTCTCCATCACAGATCGCTTCTCAAACGGCGCAGCTATCGGAAGCGTTCCTCGATGCAGTTCTCGCCTGATAACTTCTTCTGAGATGAGTTGGATCGGGCAGTTCGTTCAACGGGCGACGCCACGATGGGTGACCGTCGCTGCGGGCCGGGCGAGGTCTGGGGGCCGTCAGCGGCTTGCGGCGCGACAGATCGGACCGGTGGTGAACCAGGTCGTGCCTGGCGCTACTACCCACGAACTGCTGGTTCTGAGAAGTGATGCCGCAGTTGTTCGTGTTGAGCGCCACGATGACGAGCCCGTGATCTTGAAGCTCGCCACCAGTGCCGGCTCAGTCGAGTTCCTCGATTACCAGGTGGCCGCCCTAGAGGAGTTGGCCCAACTCAACAGCTTGGGTCACTGGCGTCGATTGGTCGCGACGCTCGAACAACGAGGCACCTACGACGGCGGTAGCTGGTTCACCCAGTCGGTGATCCCGGGTGAGCCCGTCACCAACGTCGAGGTCGACCCCGATGCGCTTGTCGCCGAAGCAGTACGAGCGCTCCGTCCGTTTCATGTTGCGACCGAGTCGACCGTCATGGCCGACGAGAGTGTCCTAGACGACTTGGTTACGAAACCTATCGAGATGCTGCGCAGTTGGCGGCCAGGACTCGAAGGCGGCCTGACCGCAATCAACGGAGAATGCCGTCAGCGGCTTGCGTCGCTTGAGCTCTGCCTTTGTCGACAGCATGGTGCCTATGTTCCTTCGAACATCTTGTGGGATCGTGACGCAGGCGTCGTCAGCGGCATCACTGACTGGCGGATGCCGATGCAGCTGTTACCAGCCGAAGTCGAATACGTGCATTTCGCGCTGTCGCTGCTGGCCAATCGACGTCGGGTCGACTACGGCGAAGCGGTGATTTTGATGCTCAACGACGGCAGTGGGGTGGTCGCTGGCGATCCGGTCGAACATGCCAACGAGCTCGGGCCGAATCAGTTCGACGTTCGGACCGCAGTTGCGCTGACATGGTTGCATCACATGTCCTTCGATATCCACAACCGAGCCGAGTTGCGTACGAATCCGATCTGGTTGGAGAAGAACATCGACAGCGTCGTGCGGGTACTCGACGCTAAATAGTCGACGTCGCCGGGGCGAGACAACCGGTGGCAAGCTGAACTCAGCAGTCAGCCCAGTGACAGCTAGGCGTCGGGACGCAGCGACCGCAGATAGTCGGTCACGAAAATCCCGTCGGGATCGTGCGCGTCGCGGACTTCCCACCACTGCCGATACCGGGGATATAGCTCGGCGAGTTCGTTGCCGTCGAGATAGTGAACCTTGCCCCAGTGGGGACGGCCCTGGTATCGACGAAAGATCGCTTCGCATGCTTCGAACAGCGGGCGGTCATCTAGCGAAATGTCTTGATGGGCGGAGATGGTCACGGTCTCTCGACCCGTCGCCGCACTGATCCACAGGTCATCTGCTGCCACGGTCCGGTACTCGAGCGGCCACTGGAGGTCCGGGAAGTAGCGCAGGATCATCTCGCGTACCTCGTTGAAGCAGTCAGGCCCTTGCTCGGCCGGAACCGAGTACTCCATCTCGGTATGGAGGTCGTCGCGCTGCGAGGAGATGATGTTGTGGCTCCAGCCGATCCGCTGCAGCTTGGTCTCGGGCAAGTCGTCGACGTCGGCTTGGGTCTCGGCAAGCGACTTGCAGGCGCACACGTCGTTCTGGGGCATCCAGAAGAACTCAAAGTGTCGGGTGGCGTCGATCCGTTCGTCGATTGACGCGAACACCGACGCCGGATCTTCTTTCCACAAAATCTCGTGGAGCCGGTAGGCAGGTCGCACCGCCATCGTGAGTTCGGTCACGAGCCCAACTGCGCCCAGACTGTGCCGCACGAGTTCGAAGAGTTCTGGACTGGTTGTGGCAGTGACGGCAGCGATGTCGCCCGACGCCAACACAACTCGGGCACCGAGTACCGATGACGACAGGTTCTGCAGCGTCGGCCCGGTGCCGTGGGTGCCGGTGCTGGTGGCGCCGGCCACGCTCTGGCGGTCGATGTCGCCCTGGTTCCGCAGCGCCACTCCGTGTTCAAACAGTGGTTCGCCGAGCTCGAAGATGCGGGAGCCCGAACGCACCCGAGCCGACGGCGGCGAGGCGCTGGTATCGACGTCGACGAGGCCCCTCCATTCGTCGAGCTGGACCAGCAGCCCGTTGGTCGCAGCGACGCGCGAATGTGAATGCGACGCTCCCACCGCTCTCACGGAGTGACCACTGGCGGCAGCTCGGTTGACCAGCTCGACCATCTCGGCCTCGGAGGTGGGAGATGCAATCTCGGCCGGAGTGTCGGTCTGGCGGCCCGACCAGTTCGCCCACTCAGCCATTGCGATGGCCTGTTGTTCGTTCAGCAAGGGTTACGAGCATGAACGAACCGTAGAGCATGCGACCATAAGACTCACACTGGGCCGCCTCTGGCTGCGCTTGCTAGGTTCGCAGCCATGACTGAACGTGGCCCCGTTGTTCCCGAAGACTCACAAGCGTCCTACGACCGCTTCCACTTTGCTCCTGCATATCGGGTTGGCGACACCTTGTACGTGTCCGGCGTCATCGGATCTGGCGAGTCGCCCGAAGACGAGTTCGCAAGTGCGTTCGAGAGCCTGGCGCGAGTGCTCGACTCGGCTGGCTTCTCGCTTGGCGATGTGGTCGAAATGACGTCGTTTCACGTTGACATGAGCAAGACGCTTGGAGCGTTCATGGCGGCTCGCGACAATGCCATGTCGGCACCGTGGCCTGCGTGGACGGCGATTGGTTGCACCGAACTTGCGATCCCCACCGGCCGCGCCGAAGTCAAGGTCACCGCAGTTCTGCAGTCGTGAGCGACCAGGTCTAGATCTGGTGGAGTTGCTCGATGATCTCGGGCGGTACCGAGGCGTCGATCCCTATCGTGTCGACGAGTCCGCCGAATTGGTCGCGCACTGCGTCGGCGAGTTCGTCGTGACGACCCCGGGCGCAGAACAACTCAACGAGGTCGTCGCCGACGGCGGCGGTCATTGCGTCCCATTCGCCCGCCTTCGACAGCGCATTGAGCTTGTGGCCTAGCTCAAGCTGATCGTGCAGTTCGAGCACTGGCCAATACGACGGCGTTGAGCCATAGAAACCAATGCGCTTGCGTACGAACTCGATGGCGCGATCGACCTCGGCGTTTGTTTCCCCGGTAGCGACGAAGCCGCCGCCTGCAATCTCGTAGTCGTCTAACTGTCGGCCAGCGGCGTCTACACCGCGCTTCAGCTTGGGCAGGATCGCCTGTTCGAGATAGAGCCGGGTGCAGAACGGGTGCAGCATGACCCCGTCGCACTCGCGGCCCGCCACGCCGAGCATGTTCGGACCGACCGCGGCGATATGGATCGGTGGTGGACCCGACGCCAGGACCGGGGGAGTGAAGTTCGGTGTCATCAACGAGAACTGATAATGGTCGCCCTCGTACTTCAGCCGCTCGCCGTTCTGCCAGCACGAGAAGATGGCCTTCATCGACTGCACGTATTCGCGCATGCGAGGCGCGGGTGCACTCCAAGGCACGCTGAACCGCCGCTCGTTGTGGGGCTTGATCTGGCTGCCGAGCCCCAGCGTGAATCGCCCGCCAGACAGCGCTTGCAGGTCCCAAGAAACGGTCGCGGTGACCATTGGACTACGGGGAAAGGCGATCGCCACGTTGGTAGCGAGTTCGATGCGCTCGGTCGCTGCTGCGGCCAGGGTCAACGGCACAAACGGATCGTGCCGGTTCTCTTGGGTCGAGAGCGCGTCAAAGCCAGCAGCTTCGAGCCGAGCCGCCGTCACGCCTACCGTCGCCAGGTCATCAGTCGTGATCGATGTCGTCACTCGCATGCTGCGAAACTAGTTGCGCCGCCCCGTAGCAACGAATTGCAGCACCGCTGAGCGCCCCGTCGGGCTCATAACCCGAAGGTCACAGGTTCAAATCCTGTCCCCGCCACTAAGAAACAAGCCGGTCCGCAAGGGCCGGCTTTGTTCGTTTTGGGTTGACTGGTCACGGATTGGTCACAGCTCAGCCAGGTGGTGGCCAGTCGGGTCGCTCGAATGCAGTGCAAAGCTCCGACTGGGCGACGAGTTCAGCGTGCAGCTGCCTCCGTTGCATCCGGTCTAACTTCGGCCGATAGATAGAAGCATGAGCTTGGCCGATCGTTGCGGGCTCTGCCATTGGTGTTGCAGCAACACCGCTGCAGTGCTCGACCCGGTCTGGGAGAGCGTCGACGTTCGGGAACGCAACGACTGCGCCCGCCTCGGTCATGCCGCCACGAGTTGAGACATCTTCCTCTGATGCACCGAGTGCTTCCAGTCCCGACCTGAGGAAGACAGACATTTCTTCTTCACCCAGCTCACTGGGCGCTGCTCGATCAAACTGAAATGCTTGGCGACTTGGTTCCCAGTCTTCGACGTCGCTGTTATAGGTCCAGTTGTCTTTCGAGTACCTGACCTGGCGCAATGCAGAGTCTCCGACTGGGATGGACATTTACTGGCTTGCTAGGGACGCACCAACGACATCTGAACTGACTCGTGTCAGGCCGCTAAGGAAACCCTCGAAGGCCTCACGAGAGTGCCATGGTGCCGATCCGGTGGCCGCCTTGCTCATCCATGCAACCTCGGTGCCTTCTTCAGAGAAAGCGGCAATGAGATGCATTCCGTTCTTCTGCCATGAGAACTCGATGGTCTCTTCGTCATCAATCGCAACGACCGACGGCGCCGGCGGGTCGATCGGCCAGAGAAAGCTCTGCACGAACTGCCTGGCAGCCGCAAGTGCCTTTGTTGCGCCATCGTCCCATGTCGAGAGGTCCTCGATCTCAACAAGTCGGCTTTCGATGTAGCTAAGCCAAGGCTTTCCGCTGGTAGGCCACTGATCGTCCGCACGAACGAGCCTGCACCGAATAGTTGTTACGGAGTCTTCGACAGCGCTGGTCAAGCTGTCTAGTGGCTCGTCCCCACGCGTGATGGCTGCGTGGTTCTGGTCATAGAAAATCTGCGCCACTAGATACTCCTCTTCCAGGTTTGATGCCACTCACTCGTCGTTAGCGCAGTGAATCGACGGGTGATCAGATCGCTCGCCCGATCTAAGACTGGCCCGACACTCACTTGAGGAGATTCCGTCGCATGAACATGACATCGTAGTGACAGAGACATTAGGTAGTGAGGGATGCCATCGGTGGAGTGAGCCTTGGTTGTTTCGACTGTCAGGTACCCGTCTTGGTCGCCAATACCTGAGACTCTGTAGGTGGCAGTGTTTCTCTGGGCGATCTGCTGGAGATCGCTCGTCGCAGCTAGCTGGCTTGCGTCGAATCCATTTAGAAAGCTTAGGTCAGGGCTATCAACGCGATTCACGTAGGTCACCTCGACTTCAACCGGCGTCAGCTGCTCATCTGAAATGCTGCCAAGAAGTGTCCACGCCCTCCAGAACTCTGGCTTCAATTCCCTGAACCTCGGATATGGGCTCACCTCGTTGACTTTCCGCCAGTTGAGCAGCAGCATGTCATCTTGCAGCTGCAAAAGGCGAGTGTCGTCTTGACTAATGAACCATGCAAGATCGGTCGGTGCCGAGTCAGTCATTTCGAATTGAAAAGACGGCGTGGCGCCGTCAACCGGCAGTGCCACATTCTGCTTCTTCGGGCGGTCAACAGTCGTCGGGTAATCGTTGCGTAGCTGATTCCAGAACATCCCAAAATGGGCTTGTCGAAATTTCCGTAGCCGTTCGAATCTGACGCCGATAGCAACCTCGACCACAGGCGCATTCCCGTACTCGGGTCTATCAGCTGGCCGCATCGACAAGATCTTACGCGAAGTAGAGACTGAACCGTCATCGATAGGCCCGAACGCCATGTCAGCTAAGTATCTGGCCGACTCGGCGGGCGAGGTCTTCCATCATGGTTGGGGTGACGTGGCTGTAGACGTCCATGGTGAACGCGCGGGATGAGTGGCCGAGGACTTCGCTGATCACCTTGATGGGCACGTTGTTCTCTAGGGCGAGGGTGGCGTAGGTATGGCGGCAGTCGTGGCGGCGGATGCGGCGTAGGCCCTGACGTCTTGACCATGCGCTTGAATGAGTCGCTGAGGGCATCGGGGTGAACGGGCCTGCTGTCTTCGTAGGTGAAGACCAGGTCGTGGTCGGGCCAGCCTCGGCCGATGACTTTTTGCCAAGCGGCCTGTCGAACTTGCTGACGGCGTAGGTGCTCGATCGCCAGGTCGGGCAGGGGCACGGAACGGCGGCTACGAGCGCTCTTGGGTTCGCCGAAGACGAGTCCGTACTCGACGCGGTTCAATGTCTGCCGCACCGAAAGACGGGCGGCGGCGAAGTCGATATCTCGCCAACGAGTCGCCAACGACCCGTCAGCCGGTCAACCCCATCTGAACCGGAGTTGAGAGCTTGCATCGGTGCTTCAGGACTGGAGCTAGCGATGCGTCGTGCTCGAATGCCGACCGGCTGGTCGTGGCCGCAGTTTCGCACTGCAGTGAACCCTGAAGGCAGAATAGGCCTGCGAGCGGCGGCGTCTGCGAGTAGTCATTTCCGATCAGCACACGGTAAATGGATTGCGGATCATGCCTGGTCAGCTTGATGCTCGCGGTCGGAGCGTTTCCCTTTGTAGACGCGCATGTCAATCGCGCGGATGGCGTTGTCTCGTTCTTCGGGCTGAAGTCGAAACAGCAAACGCGGTTCGGTCTGCATGTTGGTGAAGAACGCGTCGGGGTCGCCGCCCGGCACCGACCCCACATACTTGTCGACGATCTTGCGGCTGATCGGCCAGATGTCGAACTCGGGCAACTCGAACGGCTCGGCGCCGCCATCGACACCGATATGGCCCGCAGAGTCACCCAGCGCTTCGACACAGAGCGAACACCGCGAGTCGGCGAGCAGTTGCTTGCACCACACGCGCCCATAGGTGCCGGTGAGCCAGAACGCATCGTCATGCCACAACCACCAGATCGGCACCGTGTAGGGCAGGCCATTGCTGCGCAGTGTCGCCAACACGCCGACATGAGGCTCGGTCAGGAAGCGCTGGTAGAAGTCGGGCTGCATTCTCGGCATTTCTCGATCATGACAGCGTTGGGCAACGATGGACGAATGCCGAAGTACACCGTCATGATTTTCACCCGAGCGCAGCAAGGCCGCGAAAGCGAGTTCGGTGACTGGTACGAAGACACCCACATCGACGATGTCCTGGCTACCGCTCCAGGGTGGACGGCTGGACAACGGTTCGACCTCGTCCACCAAGCCGGAGTGGCGATGCCGAGCCCTCACCTGGCCATGTACGAGGCCGAAGGAGACAGTCCACAAGCTGTCCTTCAGGCGCTGAACGAAACGCGTAAGGATCGGGAAATCAGCGAACTCATGGACGCCTCGGACTTTGCCATGTGGGTGTTCGACCAGGCTGGCCAACGCCACACGCTGAACGACTGACCTGGCTCGGCGTTGCGCTGATCGGCCTGGTTCTGTCAAGGTTTGGGCATGGCAGCAGCAACGGCGCACGAAACCACAATGACACTCGACGAGTACTTTGCCGATGGCGAGCGTCGTGCCTTGGCGCTCGACAACCGCGGGCCGGTGCGGTTTGTCGGTGACGGTGCGCTGCATCCCGATATCGCCGAGGCGTATTGGAAGTACGGCTTCTACGTGTTCGAGAGGGTGTTCGGTGCCGACGAGCTCGCTGACATCGAAGCCGGTCTCCAAGACTTCCGCCGCCAGTTGCCGACCGAGCGCAAGGGTGAGTTCGACGTCGACGGCAATCAGGCGATCGGTGTTGGCCTGCAAGCACGCACCGTGCAGTGGGGAAAGACGCTGTCGGACCCGCTCGGTGGCACCAAGGCCTCGCTCGGCCGCCACCCGGTCAAGATGCACGAACCGCAGCCCGCAGCCGATGCCCCCGACGAAGTCATCTACGTGGTGCTCGGATCGCTGCAGTTCTGCGACGCCGCGCTGCGGGCATATGGCCACCCCGACCTGCTCGGCGTGGCGGCTGCGCTCAACGGCGACGACTTCACGCCGTTCAACGAAGGGATCTTTTTGAAAGACCCCGGCGTGGGGCCATCGGTGGCTTGGCACCGCGACGGTGTCACGCACTGGGAATCTCCCGACTGGGACCAGGGCTCACACGGCTTCAACTTCATGGGCCAGGTGTTCGGGTGCACGCCGGCCAATGGCGTTTGGGTGCTACCCGGCACGCACAAACAACGCCAGGTCGACATTGCCGCTCTGGTCGAGGCCGAAGGCTCGGATCAACTGCCGGACGCGGTGCCGTTGGTCTGTGCACCGGGCGATGTCGCCATCGTGAACCGCCAGGCGATACACGGATCGTTCGCCAACACCAGCGACTCGCCCCGGGTCACGCTGAATATGGGCTTCCACCGTCGTGCATCGGTGCTCGGTGCCATGAGCAGCGGCATCCATGGGGGAGTGGCACCCATCGACGAAGAACGCATCGCCACCCGCTCGAAGATGATCGGCTGGGCCATCGACGCTCGCCACCAGCGCTACCCGGACGAAACGCCGTTCAACTACAAGCCACTCGATGGCCAGGAGTTGACGTGGAACGACGAATCGCGCGCCGAGATCGTCGACTACAACTTCCTGGATCTCAGCATCTGAGAACCCGCGCTACTCCGGTTGATCGCTGCCGCTGACTCCGGCGAGTTCGAGCAGCCGATACCTCTTCCTTGAACACCGGACCCGTGGGGTGTTGAACCGCAGGTTGTGCGCAATCAGGTGGTCGTGAGTTGGTGAATGGTGTCGATGAGGTCGGTGTTGACCCGAATCGGGTCGTGCGAGCGGCGGGTGGTGAATCGGCGCTGACCCGGAAGGCGCACGCCCTCCATGGCTTCGAGTTCGCTCAGGAACGCATCGCTGTGCTCGGCCCATCCCGGACCAGCCAAGACCTCGGGTGACATCGCCAAGATGAACTCGCCTCCCATGGCTGGCGGGCCATCTGGATTGATCTTGCCGGCCTCGTAGCTGAAGTAGTCGCCGACCAGCCCGGCGGCGAGCAGCTCGATCATGGTTGCCAGGACCGAACCCTTGTAGCCGCCAAAGGGAAGCAGTACGCCTCCGTCATGCACCTTCTGCGCGTCGGTCGTGGGATTGCCATCGGCATCGAGTCCTGTGCCCGGTGGCAGTTCGTGTCCATCGCGCGCGGCAATACCGACGTCGCCCCTGGCCTTGGCTGCGGTGGCCATATCGAACACAAAGGGATCGCCGCCGGGACGGGGATAGGCGAAGGACATCGGGTTGGTGCTGAAGAAGGCCTTTTTGGCTCCGAACGGCGCCATCATCGGCGTGTGGACCGTGCATGCGAAACCCACCAGATCCTGTGCGGCCAGCGCTTCGACTTCGGGCCACAACGCTGCGAAGTGAAAGCTGTTACGAATCAGCAGGACGGCAACGCCCGACTCGGCGGCAGCAGCGGCCAACAAGGGGGTGCCGTATTCGATCGCCAACGGCGCGAAGCCCCGGTCGCCATCGAGACGGATAGCCGCGCGGGTGAGATGTTCCTGGCGTGGCACCGCACTGCCGTTCGCCTTACCGCCGCGCAGGGCAGCCACATAGCCGGGCAACCGAAACAAGCCATGGGAAACAGCCCCGCACGCCTCGGCAGAGCTCAGCGTGCGCGCCGCCGCATCGGCATTGGCCTGGTCGCATCCGTTTGCCCGCAGACAGCGTTGCGCCAGCTCGAATATTTCGGTCTCGGTCATTGCCACCGTGGTCATGGCACGAGCATATTGAACGAGTTGTGTGCTTTGCCGAGACGGCGACGGTCAGATCGGCGGACTCCGACGCGTAGTCCCTTGGTTCGGACGGGGATCATCCCCACGATGGACGGAGCATGAGCCGAAATCAGGTTGTCATGAACCGGACCCTACTCATCGCGGTACTCGCCCCCGCACTCGTCGGGGCTGCGTGCGGTGACGAAGCTGCGGTGGGCGCCGCCAGCTCAGGGCAATCGATCCGGTCTTTGAGGGCTACGCAGACCGGTACTTCTCCGACCAGATCCAGGCGTTACAACACGAAGGCTAGTGCTGCAACCGGCAGCGTTTCTGTGGGTGTGAACGGCGCTGGCGGTCTCGGTGCGTGGCCTAGGGGCGGCTGGTGAACACGACGGGGGACTCGGCATAGGTCCAGTCGGACCGTTTGTATCTGGCTTTCGGATCAATGTGCGCGACGCCGTCGACGAGGTCGAGCAGCTTGGGTAAGGCGACGTCGGGGTCGCCTCGAACACCATCGAGGCGTTCGGCAAGATCGTCGGGAAACTCGCGCAGCAGGCTGGTCACTACCCGCTGTTCCTGGGTCGGGAGATAACAGCGGCTGGCGTCGGTCACAGTCTGCACACGCCGTTCGATCGTGGCGACGGCGCTGCTGTGTGAGCCGGTGCCCAGAACGAGATGCTCGAGCGCAGCAGTGATGTCGTGGGTACCGGTCTTGCAGGGATTACATTGCCCACACGATTCCACGTGCAAGAAGCGCGACACCTGGTAGGCAACATCGACCATGTTGCGGCGATCGTCGAACACGATGAAGCCAGCCGAACCCAATCCGCCGTCGGCGTCGGCCAGTGCCTCGTAGGAGACAGGCGTGGCGAGCTTGTCCGCGGTGAGCACCGTATTGGATACTCCGGACAGGACGGCCTTGATCGAACGCTCCGCCGCTGGACCTCCGGTGAGCTCGTGGATCACCTGATCGAGTGGCTGACCGAGTTCGATCTCGGCGACGCCAGCTCGCTGGACATCGCCGGTGACCGTCACAATGGTGGGTCCAGGCGAGATATGGGTGCCCATCGTTCGATACCACTCGGCGCCGAGCCGACAAATGAGCGCGGCGTGCGCATAGGTCTCGACATTGTTGACCAGCGCCGGGTTGTCGCTGTGCTCGGCCGGTCCGCCCGGCGAATCGTCGAGCCCGGCTGACCAGCCGAGCTGAGGCGACGTGGTGAACAGCCCGTAGTGGTACGGCGGAAGATGGCGAGGTAGTGGATCTTCGCCTTCGATCACCTCGAGCATGGCGGTTTCCTCACCGAACAGATACTGGTCGGGTCCCTCGACGATGGCCAGCTCGATGCCATCGATGAGTCCTTCCCGATCGAACTCGGCTCGGGCGTCGCTAAGGCGGGCGACCTCACGCGTGTAGATCGCCTTGGTTGCCATCACGATCCGGTTGGCTCCAATGCAGTGAGCGGCTATCAGCGCACCCTCGATGACCAGGTACGGATTCGAGCGGAGCAGCGAGCGATCTTTGAAAGTCCCGGGTTCCCCCTCGGCACCGTTGATCACCACGAACGCGTGGTCGGCACTGGAACTACTCTCGGCCAGCCCCCGCCACTTGCGACCCGTGGGGAATCCAGCACCACCTCGACCCCGCAACCCCGACGCCTCGATCAAGGCAATCGTGGCATTGGCCGACTGGGCCCGCACGGCGCGCAAACCTTCCAGACCACCGCCCGTGCGATATTGCTCGAGCGAGCGAATTGGCTGCTCGGGGAGTGCGTGGTTCGTGAACTGGATCATGGAGTTCCTCGCTGGCATGCATCGCACGATGTACGACTTCGCCGTCAAGCGTAGGGATGGTTGACGATTCCACCCGTAGGTTCAGGGTGCTTGCGTCTGACCGACGCTGTCGTTGATCCCCGGACCGGGTGCGGTGATCGTCGTTTCACCTGCCCGTATCACGGCTGGGTGCACGACACGACCGGTGAGCTGGTGGGTATTCCCGAGAACATGGATCGCAAGATCCAGACGGCGCTGCGCTCGGCCGCCGGCTAGCCAAGAGTGGTGCCGCACACCCTGTGATGCTGTCGGGCAGACGGCTCGGTCACGACGGTCACGCCAATTAGGACCGGCGAGGGTCGATCATCGAAACTTGGCCCATGAGTGATGCACAAACGGATGCCGGTGAAGTCGATTACGAAGATCTGACTGCGATGCGGCTCAACGACGACGCCTTGAACGAGCTGTTGGCCGGCGGCGGCGAGTGCGTCTTCAACTGGACAACCCGAGATGGGTACCCGGTCGGTGTTGTCGTGGCGTTTCTGTATCGCGACGGCAAGTTCTGGACGACCTGCGCCGAGCGCCGCAAGCGGGTTCCCGCCCTGAGGGCCCGCCCACAGTCGGCGATCGTGATCAACCGTGACGGCAAGACAGCCTCGTTCAAGGGCGACTCCATCGTCCATGCTCCTGGCGACGACGACTTCGACGAGATCAAATCCTGGTTCTACCCGACCTTGTCAGGATCAGCCGCCAACCCCGAAGACGAGTATCGTCAGAGCTTCGCCAAGTTCTTGGACTCCGAGCATCGGGTCATCATCGAGACCGAGGCCCGGCTGGTGGTGGCATTCGATGTGGCCAAGTTTCAGGCCTTCACCAACGAAGCCATCCAAGCCGGCCTTGGCGCCAGCTGAGCGCCGCCGCTCGAGCAGGGGATCGAGCGGTTCTCAAGCAGACGCAGTCAGTAACGCTTCGACGGCAGCACCTACGCGCTCGGCATCGACGCCGGTGCACACCTTGACTGGTGGGCGATTCTGCCAGGCGGCGGGAACGGCCTCGTCGGTGTTGCCCATGTTCGGCCAGGTTTTGCCGCGACTGAAGCTCTGCGTTTCGACCCGCAGGGGCCAGTCGTTCATGACAAAGGCATCGGGCTCGAGCAGAGCGATGACCGCTGTCGGATCGTGAACGAAGATGCCGTCGATCCCGTTGGTGGCTTCGAAGAACGAACGATAGTGCGGCACTGCCTGGCCGAGTAGATGTGCGGTGGGCGTGTTGGTTGCGGCGATGCGATCGAGTGCTGCGCCGCTCAGGTTGACCTGGTGGGTCACGTCGAGGCCGACCATGGTCACCTGCCAGGAAGCACCGAAGACCAGGTCGGCAGCTTCGGGGTCATTGTTGATGTTGGCTTCGCCGACCGGTGTGGCGTTGCCGGGCACCAGCGCATTGCCGCCCATCACCACGACCTCGTCGACCATGGCTGCGAGATCGGGACAGCGCTGGAGCGCGTGGGCGAGATTGGTCAGAGGTCCTACTGCCAACAGGGTGACGTTTCCCGGATCACCGGCAACCAGGTTGTAGATGAAGTCGGCCGCCGGTTGCTCGGTCACCGACCGCGCAGAAGCTGCGACCTGCGCATCGCCCAGTCCGTTGTGCCCGTGCACCTGGGGCACGGGTCCGAGGTAGTCGCCGACCAACGGTGCCGCAGCCCCAGCGGCAACGGGAATGTCGCTACGCCCGGCGATGTCCAGCAGGGTGAGCGCGTTCTGGGTGGTGATATCGGTTGCGGCGTTGCCGAACACGGTCGTGAGCCCCAGCACATCGAGTTCTTGCGAAGCGAGCGCGGCGAAGATGGCCATTGCATCGTCGACGCCGGGGTCCGTGTCGATGATGATCTTGCGAGGTGCCGACGTCATGGATTCATCGTAGATCCGAATTTCTGCGAAAAAGCCTTGCGCAAACACTTACTTTCAAATATAACTATTGAACGGTAGTCAATTGAAAGGAAGAGTAATGCGTAAGACCCCTGGTACCGAGATGAAGCCAATGGTTGTTGCTGTTGATGGCAGCGCCGAGTCCGAACACGCATTGCGATGGGCCGCCGACCAGGCCGCGCTCATGGGGTGCGATATCCGCATCATCACCTGCTACCAGCACTACTACGGCGTGGGCGATGCGCCCGGCGTCTCCTGGGGCCACTTCGAGTCCACCAAGCACGACGCCAAAGTGGCGGCGCAAGCGTCGATCGAGCGAGTACTCGGCACGGCCGATGTGGATCATGTGTTGTCTCTCGGGCCGGTCGATGCAGTCCTGATCGACCACAGCCGCGATGCCTCGATGTTGGTACTCGGAACTCGCTCGTCTTATGGCCTTCGAAGCGCTTTGCGATCATCGACAACCGATCGAATCACCGGCAAGGTCACTTGTCCGGTCATATCGATCCCGCTCGATGCGACTCTCATGGAAGGAGCAGGTCTGTGATCCGGGCATTAGACGACGAGTTGCCATCCACGAGCGGAGCCATAGGACGCCGTTCGATCCGACTCGGGTTGCGAGATATGAGTTTGAAGGCCCGTCCGCCCCCGAGGGGATGAGTAGCAAGCATGAGCCCTCGTGCCGATCCGGCACGGGGGCTCATTTCGTTTTCGCCTCCCCCGGGGTCCTGGTCAGCTCGTGATGTCGAGTACGAACGTCGACTCGGGAATCTCGCCGGTGATCGCCGCTTCGCTGTCGGCAGCTGCACCCTTGTAGATGCCCTTGGCCATGAGTGATGTCTCGACGGCGCGTCGAGCCTGGTAGATCTGCACCCGAGCTTCGTTCGCTGCCCGAGAATCGGGCTCAGCCGCCACGGCGAATTCGACCAGCTGACATGCCAAGCGATGATCGCCCTCGGAGGAACGCTGGACTGCACGGTCGATCACGATCTGGACGTCGCCGACCAGGTCGATGACCTCGGTGCCGACGGCCTGATCTGACGGCGGTTTGAGACGGGCCGGGTTGCCGTCGTACCAACCTCCGTAGAGGCGCCAGATGTTGCGAATCACGAACTCGGGCTCGTCATAGGCAGGGCGTAGATAGGGAATCTCCAGCACCTCGGGCTCCACCCGCACCGAATGCACGATCTCGTCGAGGACCGCGCCGGTGTTCATGGCGTCGACGACGTCGGTGACCAGTTTCTCGAGGGTCTCGGCCACGGTGATCAGGCAGGTGCGAATGCGATCCGCGCCCGCAATGGGCAAGCCGTGGGCGGGAACGAACAGTTCCGATTCCTTGGCCGCCATCTCTCGTAGCGATGCGGCCCACTCCAGCGGGTATCGCTGCACCTTCTGGGGGTTGCCACAGTTGGGGAACATCCAGATGAACTGATCGCCAGCTGAGATCATCTTGTGCTTGGGGATCCATGTCCAGGTGTGGTCGTCGGTCTCGCCCAGGCAATGGTTGAACTCGAACGTCGAGTCTCCAATGTCGAGGGTGAGTTGATCTCGATAGGTGGTGTCGGGTTCGAGAACCGACGGTGGCAGAAACGGTCGCTCTGTCGCCTTGGCCATATCGGTGGCGGCGCCGCCGAACTGGCGCAGGTTGATCACTCGGTTGTACCCCGAGGTGTCGCGGTAGCGAGCGAACCTGGGTCCCACCTTCTCGTGGCCGACGACTCGTGGCACGCCGTGGCCGTTGGCGTCGGCATCGGCGGCGAATGCCCCCGACCCACCCACATGGTCGAGGTGGCCATGGGTGTACACGAGCGTGTCGAACGGCTCGTCACTCCACGTGCGCGCCGCTTCGACCACGGCTGCTCCCTTGCCTTCGACGCTGGTGTCGAAGGCGACAAGGCCGGCGCCGGTGTCGACCAACACCGAGTGGCTGAACGACTCGACGATGGCGATGCCATCGCCGAGTTCGCTGACCTCTTCGGTCATGCGATTGACCGCACCATCGGTGGTCCCGGAATCGATGATCCGGGTGGACAGGTCAATCGGATGTTCGCTCACCCGGCCATTTTCGCGCAAGCTCCTGCGAACGGCTGAATCGCCGACTGTCTGAACGCGCTAGTAGCCCAGGTAGGAGCGCACCATCTCGACGATCTGCTCACCGTCCTTCGGCGAGTGATTGCCAGCAACGAACTCGATGGTGGTCGGCCCGGTGATGGCGGGCAGGTGAACGGCGAACTCGTCGGGCTTGGCGAACGGATCCCTTTCGCCCGACACGAACAGGGTCGGCACGGCAATCTCGGCGAAATGGTCGACCCGCAGCTTCTCGGGTTTGCCGGGCGGGTGAAGTGGATACGACAGCAGGACCAGTGCCGAAGCCGGGAGTCCTTCGGCCACCGCCACCGAACAGGACCGCCCACCGAAGCTGCGACCGCCATAGGCGATCGTCTTCGGATCCACTCCGAGTTCCTCGGCGAACTCACTGCCAGCTGCAACGATCTTCTTGACCGCATTGGGCACGCTGGTGGTGGCGAGCGTCAATCGCAAGACTGCCAACTCGGGAATGCCCTGTTCGATCGCCACCAGCGTTGCATGATCACGATCTGCACTGGCCCCCGGAGTGATCACCAACCCCGCGGGCCGGTTTCTCTTGGTGAATGCAGCCTTGGTCATGTTTGCAGTATCGCCGCCAGAGCTGTGGCGGTGTCGGCAGCCGGTCCGGAAGCGAGCAGGCGAGGAATATCAACGATTCAGCCGGGCCCACCCGAGGGCCAGGGTTCGTACGTGGTCAACAGATCCTGAAGGTCCGGTGTGATCGCCAGCTCCTCGGCTTGCCGGCGAGCACCGTCGTCTTCGGTGACTGCCGCCAGATCGAGTCGACATACGACTTGCCACAGGCGTGCCTGCTGGCGATCGGCGACAGCGACTGCGTTGTCAAGCAAGCCCGGAATCTCGGACTGGTCGAGCACGACCCGAGCGAGGTTGCGATCGACCGGACCCAGGTGCAACACACCGGTACCCCAGATTGCCGAGGTGCCGGTGCGGCGGCGAAGCCGGGTTGCAATCTCGGCTCGAACCGCGGGGTCGCGAACATGCGGCGCAGCCAAATTGACCATGGCAAACGCAAAGAGGCGGCGATGGTCATAGGTGCGAAGGAACTGGTCGACTGCATCGTCTCCCGTTCGCTGGGCTCGCAAGATGGCTTGCAGAGCTCGACTCAGGCTGCTCGACGTACTGGCCGGGTACTCGTTTTCGTAGTCGACGATTCCCGGCATGTTCGGATCGATGAGACGAGCGTTCGACAGTTGCCCGACATGCACCTTCTCGGCATCGAAAATGTTGAACAGTGATGCGAACGCAAACGCTGCCCCGCTGGCCTGGCGAGCGTCCTCGAGCCTGCCGTCGACGAACATGTTCATCGACTGCAAAAGCAGGAGGTGCCAGCGGCGGTACGGCTCTCCACGGAGCTCGACCAGTTCCGTAAAACGCTTCTGCACTACTTGCGCATCTTCGAAGGAGCCGCGTTCGTGATGGCTCATCGCAACCACTTGCAGCGACCGCATGTTGACACTGGTTGGCGGCATGTCGTCGAAGGCGTCGGGCAGTGAAATCGGGGCACGTTCGTCTTCGACATCTCCAAGAACGAAGCGTGCGATGCTGCTCAGAAGGGTTTCGTTCGGTGTCGACGCCAGTTCGCGTAGTAGGTCCGACCATGATCGAGCCTCGTCTTGGCGACCCACGTAGGTCAGCTGTCGAAACAGCGCAAGCGCCAGTTCGAAGCGAAGGGGAGTCTGGAGCCCATCTGGGGGTATCTGCTCCAAGAGGGCGAGGCGATCGGGGTCACCATCCGAGCGCTCGGCTTCGGGTCCGCCCTCCATGGCGATTTCAAGAGCCAGGCTCCAATTCTTGTTGTGCGCGGCCTCGTCGAAGAGTCGAGCTCGCATACCGACCGCGCCAGGATTGGTCTCGGCTGGTGGCGTAGAGGCGAGGCTCTGCTCCAGATCGGACACCCACGGCGGCGTTTCGCTTAGCTCGTTGGCCGCCTCCTTGACTCCGGCAACTACCGATACTGCGTGCTTACGCTCGTTGGCCAGCATGTGAGCCCGAACTGTGACGACGGCGATCGCAGGGTCGAGTTGCTTCTCGCGTTGGTAGATGCGTAGTGCCTGCAGGGCTCGAGTCGAAAGCCGAGTCTCCGATGTGAGTACCTGATCGATCAGAGCAATACGGGCCTCGCGCACCCGAACCGCGTGGGCGGTCTTGAGTTTCGAAGCCGGAAGGTCGACCAGCGGCTCACCATCGAGGAAGTCGAACTCATGGCCGGGGACGGTCGCGTTGAGCGCATGCTCGATCAGATCCCACGAGTCGACTCGCACGTGTGGTCCAAAGCAATGCCGACCGTTGCTCGACAGCAACGATGATGTGCCAAGCGCCTTACGAGCCGCAGTGGTGCGATTGCGAAGTGCCGATTTCCATGAGCCGGGAAGGTCGGACCCCCAGAGTTCGTGTGCCAGTTCGTCGCGACTGATACCGGTCTGGCCGGCTGCTGCCAGCACGGCGATCAGATGGTGCGCAGCACGAGGGATCGCCACCACTCCGTGCTGATCGGTGATACGTAGCGCGCCCAGAATGGTCACGTGCAGTATTGGCGGTCGCCGGGTAGTACTCGCGGAAATCGGTGAAGGCCTCATAGGGGACGACAGGGCGTTGGTGGATGTCGAAACGATGCCGTCGAGGAAGAACCACACCAGCCTTCGCGGTAGCGAGTGTATGACGCAGACTGAACAAGGAGCCGTCAGGTCCGACGGGCGGTTGGTCTGCTGTGCTCACGGACCCGGGGAACCTATCGGCGGGTCCGGAAACGGGCCCTGCTGGTTGGCCTCGAGACACAGTTTTCGAAGTTCTTAAGATTCCCTGACGGAATCCCCCATGGGTTCGACAATAGGCTGCGTCAGTGAAGTCGGTAGCAACCTTCCCAGGCCGTATCGCTGCCATCTGTCTGTTTGCGCTCACCGCAGCCGCTTGTAGTGGATCAGCTGCCCAAGTCAACATCGAGGTAGCGGCTCCAGAAGAGCGGGCGACAGTCACAACAACCGCACCGCTCGCGCCTTCGACTTCGGTCGACACTGCTGTCGAAGCTACTGCTGCCGCAGAAAGTGCTGTAGACACCGAATCCGAGTCGGCTTCATCTGCGCCGGCCGAACCAGCTGTCGAAGAATCGGTCGCAGCTCCCGCAGAGACCGAAGAGCCAACTGCAGCTGTAGCTACTGCCGCACCCGTGGCTACAGCAGTACCCGTCACCCCGGCTCCGCCAACTCCCGTTCCTCCAACTCCCGTTCCTCCAACTCCGGTGCCCATCGCACCGGCGATCACCGTTCCCGAGTTGACGGGGCAGTTCTCGACTATCGGCGGCGGCCAGATCGATTTGGGCTCACTGCAGGGCCAAGACGTCGTGTTGTGGTTCTGGGCACCCTGGTGACCGTTTTGAAACGCGGAAGCCCCTACGGTCGTAGAGGTTCAGCAAAAGTACGGAAGCGAAGTCGACATCGTGGGGGTACCCGGCCTATCCGACCTCGCCTCGATGCAAGAGTTCGTTGCCGAACGCGGCGTGACCGCCTTCGCCAACATCCCTGACCCAGACGGGGTGATCTGGCAGCGATTCGGTGTCGTCCAGCAACGCACCTATGTGCTCATCAACGACGATGGCACCATCCGTAAAACCGGCTACGGCAACCTCGAACAAGACGTCCTGGATCTGATCGCCCAGTAGTGGTTCGATCTTCATTCGCGAGTGTGATTGGCCTAGGTCGACACCCCTCGCGTGCAAGAGTCAACCTGCGTAATCGACCCGCCCAATTACGCAGGTTGGTGGTCGGCGTGGTTGCTCGGGCCACAATGGCAGCGTGACGCAGAACAGGGACCGGCCGTGGATGATGCGTACCTATGCCGGGCATTCCACGCCCGCGGCATCGAACCAGCTCTACCGAAGCAACCTGGACAAGGGCCAGACCGGGCTATCGATCGCGTTCGACTTGCCCACCCAGACCGGTTATGACCCCGACGATGTCTTCGCTGCGGGTGAGGTCGGCAAGGTTGGGGTGCCAGTCGTGCACCTGGGTCACATGCAGGCGCTGCTCGAGGGCATCCCCGTAGGGCAGATGAATACGTCGATGACCATCAACGCACCCGCGTCATGGTTGTTGGCGCTGCACATTGCCAATGCCGAGAACCACGCTGTTCCCCGCCTCGAACTACGCGGTACCACCCAGAACGACATCGTGAAAGAGTACCTGAGCCGGGGAACCTACATCTTCCCGCCCGAGTCCAGTTTGCGGCTGACCGTCGACATGATTGCGTTTTGCGCCGACCAAGTACCCAAGTGGAACCCCATCAACATCTGCAGCTACCACCTGCAAGAAGCCGGGGCCACGCCCGTGCAGGAACTGGCATTTGCGCTCGCCAACGCCGTTGCGGTGCTCGACGCGGTCCAGGCAAGCGGGCAGGTGGCACCCGATGCGTTCGGTCAGGTCGTGGGCAGCGTGTCGTTCTTCGTCAACGCCGGCATTCGGTTCGTAGAAGAGACCGCCAAGATGCGGGCGTTCACGCAGATGTGGGAACAGATCACACGCGACCGTTATGGGGTCACCGACCCGAAGCAGCGTCGCTTCCGCTATGGCGTGCAGGTGAACTCGCTGGGGCTGACCGAGTCGCAGCCCGAGAACAATGTGCAACGCATCGTGTTGGAGATGTTGGGGGTGACCCTCTCCAAGGATGCGCGCACCAGGTCGCTCCAGCTGCCGGCGTGGAACGAGGCGCTGGGTCTGCCTCGCCCGTGGGACCAACAGTGGGCCCTGCGCATGCAACAGGTGCTGGCCTACGAGACCGACCTGCTGGAGTATGACGACATCTTCGTCGGATCTCATGTGGTCGAAGGGTTGACGTCAGATTTGATGGAGCAGGCGTGGACCGAGCTGCAGGCGATCATCGACGGCGGAGGAGCGTTCGCAGCGATCGAGGTCATGAAGCGAGCTCTCGTTGAATCGAACGCCCGTCGAGTTCGAGCCATCGAGACCGGCGACGTGACCGTGGTGGGTCGCAACGAGTTCACCGAGTCGGAACCGTCGGCTCTCGGAGGCTCCGAGGCAATCCTGCGGGTCGACCCGCGGGTTGGTCAGCAGATGGTGGCCGATGTGCAGGCGTGGCGTGAAAGCCGCGACGCCTTGGCCGTTGAAGCTGCGCTCGTCGAACTGCGCCGAGTGGCAAACACCACCGAGAACATCATGGCGGCCACGATTGCGTGCGCCCGTGCCGGGGTCACCACCGGCGAATGGGCAAGCACGCTTCGCAACGTCTTCGGCGAGTATCAGGGTCCTACCGGGGTGGGTCGAGCGTCAGCGGTGGGCACGGCACCGTTACAGGAGCTGGCGAGCTTCCATCGAGGATTGGCCGATGGGCCACCGAAGGTGCTGATTGCAAAGCCGGGCCTCGACGGCCACTCGAATGGCGCCGAACAGATCGCGCTGGCCGCCCGAGACAGCGGCATGGAAGTCGTCTACCAGGGCATCCGCCGTACACCTGCACAGATCGCAGCCACCGCTCGCGACGAAGACGTCGATCTGATCGGCTTGTCGGTTTTGTCCGGCAGCCATGTCGACCTGATTCCCGCGGTGATAGCCGAGCTGGCAGCGGTCGGGGTCCGGGTGCCGCTGATCGTCGGGGGCATCATCCCGACCGAAGATCACGCAGCGCTGCGGGCGGCTGGCGTTGCTCGGATCTACACGCCGCGTGACTACGAGATCAGTGCGATGATGCGCGATCTGAGCGAGCTGGCGTTGGCATCGCGCTGAGGCTGATCGCACCGCCGATACCTGCTCTCGGCTCGGCCTCTTAGTTGAGCTTCTTCCAGAAGACGACCTTGTGATCGCCGGGACCGTAGAACTCGCGGATACGGGCCTCTTCGTCGTAGCCCAATCCGAGGTAGAACTGGCGGGCACCTGCGTACTGCTCGGTCGATGATGTTTCGACCACCAGCGTGCGAGCCTGTTCGACACCGAGTTGCGTCAGAGCCGCTTCGACATGGGCCATCAGTGCGCTACCGATACCTGATCCGAGCTGGTCGGGATCCACGGCGATGAAGTACAGATTCCACATGCGATCGGCGAACGGCTCGGGTGCGAACTGAGCTGCGCCCACGACGGAACCGGTCTCGGTTTCGACGACGAGCCACTGGTGATCTTCGAGGCTGCCATCGAGCGCGCCGTGCACCATTTCGTCGAAGAATTCCGCTTCTTCGGTGCTGAACATGTCTGCGGCAACCGCAATCTCTTTGATCCTCTTCAGATCTGCATCGGTGGCGGGACGGATGGTGTGAGTGCTCATGGTGCTGCCGAGGTTACGGCGACGAGCCCCACCGGTGTGGCCAGTGTCACCTGCCCGGCCCCAGATCACTGTGAATCGGCGGTTGTCGCACAGACCTGAAAGCCGAGTCGCTGACTCGGGAATACCCGGCTGGTCGAGCCGTTCTAATCCTGTAATCGGCGCCTCTGTGCGCCGTTCTCTACGACCAGCGAGGTACTTCGTGTCCACGATCAACAGCACAACTCTTCCTCTTCTTCCCATCCCCAACGGCGTCTTCTTTCCGGAAATGGTGGTGACTGTCGCCGCCGAGAGTCTCGGCGCCAAGGCCGCATTCGCCGCTGCGGCCGAAAGCGATGCCAACGAGCTCGTTGCCGTTCCCCAAGCCGGCGGTGACTACTCGCCGATCGGCCTCGTGGTTCGCATCGAACAACAGGGTCAGCTGCCCGGCGGTGGCGAGGGCGCCGTAGTGCGCGGCATCCGCCGCGTGCATATCGGCCAAGGCGAGACCGGCAGCGACGGCGTACTACACGTGACGGTGTCCGAGGTCGACGAGGGCGAACCAACGGCCGAGGCCAAGGCACTCGCCATCGAGTATCGAGGCACGGCACGCGAGCTGCTGCGACTGGTTGGCGGGAGCCAGCTGGTCGGCATGCTCGATGGCGTCGAAGACCCAGGCGCACTGGCCGACACCATCGGCATGTGGCCTGACCTGGGCGACGACCGACGACGAGAGTTGTTCGAGACCATCGACGTCACCGAGCGAATCACCAAGGCCACCGAATGGGTCAAGGAAGCGCTGGCCGAGGTCAGCGTGAATCATGACATCAACTCCACCGTGCAAGCTGGCTTCGAGAAGGACCAACGCGAAGCAATCCTGCGCCGACAGATGGCTTCGATCCAGAAAGAACTGGGCGAGTCCGACGACGACGAGATCGCCGCCTACCGTGCCCGCATCGCCGACGGTGAGCTCCCCGACACCATCGCCAAGGCAGCCGAGAAAGAGCTGACCAAGCTCGAACGCATGGGAGACCAGTCGATGGAGTCTGGTTGGATACGAACATGGCTCGAGACCGTCTTCGAGCTCCCTTGGGGTGAGCGCAGCGAAGACAAGCTCGACCTCGACGACGCTCAGGCCCAACTCGACGCCGATCACACCGGTCTGGACAAGGTCAAGGAACGCATCATCGAGTTCTTGGCCGTGCGCAAGCTGCGGGCCGAGCGAAAGGTCGACACAACCGGCAAGGCCGGCGGCACGATCCTGGCGCTCGTTGGACCCCCTGGTGTCGGCAAGACCAGCTTGGGTGAATCGATTGCCGAGACGATGGGTCGCGAGTTCGTTCGTATGTCGCTGGGCGGCGTTCGCGACGAGGCCGAGATCCGTGGCCACCGCCGCACCTATGTCGGTGCGCGACCCGGTCGCCTGGTTCGAGCACTCACCGATGCGGGCACGATGAACCCGGTCATCTTGCTCGACGAGATCGACAAGGTCGGAAACGACTGGCGCGGCGATCCTTCGTCGGCGCTGCTCGAGGTGCTCGATCCCGCACAGAATTCGACATTCCGTGACCATTATCTGGAGACCGAGCTCGATCTGAGCGAGGTGGTGTTCATCGCCACCGCCAACGTGCTCGATACCATTCCGGCTCCACTGCTGGATCGTATGGAGATCATCAGCCTCGAGGGTTATACCGAGGACGAGAAGATCGCGATCGCTCGTGATCATCTCCTGCCTCGTCTCTATGAGCGCAATGGTGTGACGCCCGACGAGGTTGTCATCAACGACGACATCGTCCGTACCGTGGTGGGCGACTTCACCCGTGAAGCCGGCGTGCGTCGTCTCGAGCAGAGACTCGACCGCCTGGTTCGCAAGGGTGCCAGCGAGTTGGTGCGTAATCCCGAGACTTCGGTGATCACCATTGCCGAAGAAGATCTGCGCCCCGCCCTCGGACGCACGGCAGCCCGCGATCTGCCAGCTGACCGCATCGTCAACCCCGGTATTGCGACCGGACTTGCGGTGACCGGTGCTGGCGGCGACGTTCTGTTCGTCGAGGTTTCTGCGAGCGATGCCGAAGCCGGCCTGACGCTCACCGGTCAGCTCGGTGACGTGATGAAGGAGTCGGGCCAGATCGTGCTGTCGTACCTGCGAGCCCATGCCGGCGAACTCGGCATCGAGGGCCCGCTCGACAAACGATTTCATGTGCACTTCCCCGCAGGAGGCATCCCCAAGGACGGCCCGTCTGCAGGCGTGACCATGACCACAGCATTTCTGAGCCTGCTTCGCGATCAACCCATGCGATCTGATGTCGCCATGACCGGTGAGGTCACGCTGCATGGGCGAGTGCTACCGATCGGTGGTGTCAAGGAGAAGGTGTTGGCAGCGCACCGGGCGGGCATCACTCATGTGATTCTTCCCGAGGGCAACCGTGAAGATGCCGACGACATCCCCGAGCACGTGCTCGAAACCGTCGAACTGCACTTCGCCGCCACCGTCCACGATGTCATCGAAGTGGCGTTCAACTGAGTTCCACCGCTCCGCAGGGGGTAGCTCGGGTACCTCGCTGCGCTCGCCATTCTTTGGTGAGTGTCTGGGACCACCTTCCCCGCTGGTCGGTCTGTTTCGGGCGTTCGCCGGATATGGCGTTACGTCGGTTCGAGCGTCAGACCCAAAGGCGATCGCAGACGTTGAGCCACAGCTCGGTGGTGAGCTTGAGCGACTCGATATCGATGCGTTCGTTGTTGCCATGGAAGCGGTTCTGGAACTCGGCAAACGAGACCTTGTTGCTGAGAAGGCCCGCACCGTAGGCAGGCACCCCGCGAGCTCGGAAGAAACGAGCGTCGGTGCCGCCGGTCACGATCGAGGGTACGACGCGAGCATCGGGATAGGCGATCTGGACTGCGTCGGTCAGCGCCGACCACAACGGCGTGTCGGTCGATGAGATCGCCGGGCCCTTCTCTTCGTCGTCATATTTGCGGTGAATCGTTACCGAGGGCAGCAGGTCGGGGCCGATGATCTCGCGCAGTTGACGGTCGGCGTCATCGTCGTCTTCTCCGGGCAACACCCGGATGTCGACCATCAGGTCGGCGTGATCCGGAACGGTGTTGTCTTTCTCGCCGCTGTTCAGCACATTCGGACTGAACGACATCTGACAGCACGAATGCAGATTGCGAGCCATGCCCGGTGGCAATTCCGCGAGTGCATCGTCGATCGCCGCTGGGTCCAGGAGGCGACGTTCGGTCTCGGCATCGAAGCCGAGCGCTCGAACGCGATCGCGAAACATCTCGTCGATCTTGGGCGCAATCTTGTACTCGGCCATGCGGGCCACGATCTTGGCTGCTTTGATGAGCGCATTGTCCGTGCCGTACGGCATGGACCCGTGCCCGGGGGAGCCTGCGATCTCCAGGTGTCGGAACGCGCCGCGCTTCTCGCCGCTGGTCAACAACACGGTGGTTCCGTCGTCGGTGAACGACGGCGTGCCTCCGTATTCGGTCAGCACATAGTCGGATTCGATTGCATCCCAGTCGTTCTCGATGATGTGCTTGGCACCCAACACGCCACCCGCTTCCTCATCGGCGACGGCGAAGTAGATGATGTCACCCGGGTAACGCTTACCCGATCGCACGATCTCGCGAAACGCCACCAACATCGACGACGTCACGTTCAACATGTCGACCGCGCCCCGGCCCCACACCTCGGGGGTGCCGTCAGGCGACGTGATCAACTCGCCACCAAAGGGATCATGGTCCCAACCCTCGGCACTCACGGGCACAACATCGGTGTGCCCCATCAAGCACAGCGATGGTGCGGTTGGGTCGGTTCCTTCGTACCGCGCAATCAGCGATGTGCGGTTCGACTCGGGCTCGAAGGTCTGGAAGTCGACTCCCAGACCATCGAGTTCATCGCGCACGAGACGAGCGTTGCGGTCCTCGTGTCCGGATTCGGCTGTTCCTTCGTTCACACACTGATTGCGAATCATTTGCTGCAGCAGATCCACAGTCTCGTTAGTAAGCGTCTCGATCGGCGTTCCCATCCAAGAAGTATGGCGCACAACGAACGTGTCGATGCCAGGTGTCCGGGGAACGCCGGCCCGAGCCGGAAGCGGCGGAGGGACGGAGTCGGGGTAGTACGCCTTGCTTCGCTGCGTCTGTCTGAGCTGCATCTATCGACGGTCCCCGCAGGCTGTCCGGCGAACGCCGGCCCGAGCGGAGCGGTGGTACGCAGCCGGGAGCGAGGGACGAGCGGGAAGCGGCGGAGGGACGGAGTCGGGGTAGTACGCCTTGCTTCGCTGCGGCTGTCTGAGCTGCGTCTATCGACGGTCCCCGCAGGCTGTCCGGCGAACGCCGGCCCGAGCGGAGCGGTGAAACACGTTGTAGCAACACAGTGTAATGGGCGGTACACATGGTGGTTCACGGCAAGCTTTGCGAAAGGGCGTCCAATGAGCGCTTCACGAATGATTACTGGTCTTATAGGTGCCTTCGGTGGTGGGGCAGTCGGGCGCATGCTCGGCGGGCGGACCGGCGGCATGATCGGCTCGGTTGCGGGATCGATGCTGAGCCGCAACATGGGGTCAGGTGGACGAGGCGGGATTGGTTCTCTACTCGGCGGGCTGATGGGCGGAGGCGACAAGGAAGAGCTTGGCGTTGCTGCGGCCGAGATGGATGACGCCGATGCCATGATCCTGATCAAGGCCATGTGTAACGCCGCCAAAGCCGATGGCCGAGTCGATGACGACGAGGTCGAAGCCATCGTCAGCCGGGCTGGTGATCTCAACGCTGAGGACGAAGAACTCCTGCGCACCGAACTGAACAGCCCTCTCGATCTTGCTGCCTTCATCGCCGAGGTGCCTGCAGAAATGGCGACCGACGTGTATGCAGCATCGCTGCTGCCAATCGAGATCGACACGGCCAGCGAAGTCACGTACTTGAAGGAACTCGCCTCGGGGTTGGGGCTCAGCGGAACTCAGACGGCTGCTATCCACGAGGAACTCGGATTGCGTTAGCGCGCTTCACCCTGGTATTTGGATTCTCGATGCCAGAGGTTTGGAATTTGGACTAGCAGAACAGTTACGGTGCCTGCCAAGGCGTTCTGAAGCATCACGCCGTTTCACTACTTGGGAGGTTTGCTGTGGAACGAAGTACATGGACTTCCGAGCTGCAAGGGGTTCGCGAGGGAAAACAGGACCGCAGTCGCAAAACCCAAGCGGCGCTGCTCGATGCTGCCGAAGACCTGTTCGCTACCAGAGGAATCGCGGGCGCCACCATCGCCGACATCTCTGCTGCCGCCGGCTGTTCGATCGGCGCTTTCTATCACCACTACCGAGACAAACGAGCGGTGCAGATCGCGCTGTTGGAGCGCTCCATCGAGGAATATCAAGATCTGGTCCGGTTGTTCGGTGACGACGGTAATTGGGAGGACGCCACCATTGGTGACATCTTGTTGGCGTTTCTCGAGGTCTTCCTCGCCAAACATCGCAGTCAGCCGTCTCGGGTCGGTGCCGCAATCGAACTTGCCCGTGGCGAACCGGATTTCGCCCGCCAATTCGCGGAACTCGGCGCAGTTCGCGAGGCAGGGCTACGTGATCTGTTGCTGTCGCGTGGCGCCAGCATTGGTCACGAGGATCCAGAGCTGGCGACGAGCTTCATCATCGATCAGTTGGGATCCATGCTGCGTGCTCTCATGCTCGAAGCCGGAGCGTCGTCGCAGCCGAACCAGAACTCCGACGACGACTTCATTCGACAAGCAGTACGCATGGCATGTGCGTACCTGCAAACCGAATTGCCAGCCGGTATCTGACCGCAACCAACCGCTTTCCGCGAAGAATCTCTCGGCTGAATGTTGTTGGCTGCTTGTAGTGAGTCACAATTGGGTTCGTCCCAAGGCGACTGCCCTGAGATGTCAACATCGTCCAGGAGAAGCTCGTGATTGATCGCCGCAATTTTTACATCAACGGTCAGTGGGTTGCCCCCGCGGTCGCAAATGACCTCGAGGTCATCAATCCCTCGACCGAGCAACCGTTTGCCACGATCTCGCTCGGTAGCGCAGCCGACACGAACGCGGCAGTCGCTGCGGCCAAGGCGGCGTTCGTGCCGTGGATGATGACTCCGATGGACGAGCGCATCGCGTTGCTCGAACAACTGCTCGAGGTCTACAAGGCGCGCGGCGGCGAGATGGCCGAAGCCATCTCGATGGAAATGGGTGCACCGATCGCGCTGGCCCAAACAGCTCAGGTCGGGGCGGGTGCGGCACACATCAAGAACACCATCCGAGCACTGCAAGCCTTCGAATTCGAACGCCCACTGAACGACCGTTCGCCTGACAACGCAATTCTCTACGAACCCGTCGGCGTTGCTGCGCTCATCACCCCCTGGAACTGGCCGATGAACCAGGTCACGCTCAAAGTAGCTCCCGCACTGGGAGTGGGCTGCACCATGGTGCTCAAGCCAAGCGAAGTTGCGCCCATGAGTTCGGCACTGTTCGCCGAGATGGTCGACGAGGCAGGCTTCCCCGCAGGTGTGTTCAACATGGTGCAAGGTGACGGGCCCGGAGTTGGCACCCAGCTCTCGGGCCATCCCGACGTCGACATGGTTTCGTTCACCGGCTCGACTCGTGCGGGTGTTGCCATCACCAAGAACGCCGCCGACTCGGTCAAGCGAGTCGCACTCGAGCTGGGTGGCAAGGGCGCCAATATCGTCTTCGCCGACGCCGACGAGAAGGCAGTCACCCGCGGGGTACGCCAGTGCTTCAACAACAGCGGCCAGTCGTGTAACGCGCCGACTCGTATGTTGGTCGAGCGCCCGATCTATGACCAGGCGGTTGCCACCGCGCAAGAAGTCGCAGCTCAGACTGCGGTCGATATCGCCAGCAGCGAGGGTCGCCACATCGGTCCGGTCGTCAGTCAAGTGCAATGGGACAAGATCCAAGCACTCATCGCTGCCGGCGAAAGCGAGGGCGCTCGATTGATCGCCGGTGGCACTGGTCGGCCCGACGGCCACGACAGCGGCTTCTTCGTGAAGCCGACGGTCTTCGCCGACGTCGACCCCGACATGACCATTGCCCGCGAAGAGATCTTTGGACCGGTTCTGTCGATGACCCCCTTCGACACAGAAGAAGAAGCGATCGCCATCGCCAACGACACGCCCTATGGGTTGACGAACTACGTCCAAACCCAGGACAACGACAAGGCCCGACGCGTCGCCCGTCAGCTTCGATCCGGCATGGTCGAGATGAATGGCCTGTCGCGTGGAGCCGGGGCCCCATTCGGTGGCTACGGCCAGTCGGGCAACGGGCGCGAAGGCGGCGAATGGGGCATCGAGGAATTTCTCGAAGTCAAGTCTGTCTCCGGCTGGAATGCCGTCGACGCCGGCTAGCCATCTCCCGAAGCACCGCACCGATACCAAGACGGGCGTTGCGACCGGGGCCCGGCTGTATAGGCTACTCAGAGTGGTGGCACCCTCACGAAGAGGGACCCTTTCTACAGCAGGGCAGGAAACGATGACGATTCAGATGACGTTCAGCCTTGGCTGCCTTTCGAGGCTGCCAACACCATGAACAGATCTTCGACCGAACTACGCATCGAGCCCGGTCAGGGCGCGCTGGTGCTCGTGGGGCCGGCAACCGGCGAGTTGCCGGGTATCGATAAGCTGCTCGATCACTCGAGCATCGACGGCGTAGAAGCAATCGGTGCTCGAATGATGAGCTGGAAAACTGTGTCAGCAGAAGTCATCGAGGTGGGTCGCGCTGCTTCGCATGCAATTCGCAACGGGCGTACAGCCGTGGTGCATCTGGACAGTCACGTAGGTGAGGCGGCGCCCGTGCCTGCCGATTGTCGCGAATTCGTGTGCACTCGGCTGGGCCAGGTGTTGATGGGGCTCGCCGACGTTCCGGCCTATGTGGTGACGCACAGCGAGGCAATGGCGCATTCGCTCATCGTCGACACGATGCAGGATCCCGAAGCGGAGCCGGCCGGGTCGATCGGCGCCGACTGCCCGATCTGGCGTCTCAGCGAAGACAGCATGTTCGCTGGTCTCTACGTCGCACTGTGCGCGCGTGACCAGCCGGCGTGGTCGCTCGTCGATGCGCTCACCTGGTTCGAGGCGCGCCGCGCCTAGGTCTTTGTCGCTCGGGTGTCCTGACCGGGTGTCACTTCGGCAGCAGAACTGCCATCTGATCGGTGTACGTGGCCAGGTCGAAGTAGTCGCGCCACAGCGAGATGAGTCCTTGGTCATCGATCTCGAAAAACCCGGCGACGGGCATCTCGAGCCAGCCGTCGCCGATCTTGAATCGGTCGACGCGTTCGTTGGCCACCCGGTTGCCCTGTTCGAGTTGCGAGCTCACCGGCCAGGACACCTCGGTTGCTGCACCGAGGAAGCCATTGAGTGCGGCTCGTACGCCTTCGCGTCCGGAAATGGGTTGCATTGGCACGTTCTCGTACGAAACGTCTTCTGCCATCATTGCCGCCGCGGCGTCGATGTCGAGCCGCTCGATGGCGGTTATGAACGCGGTCACTGTTTCGCTGGGTGTCATGGTGCCACATTACGGGAGGCGAACGTGCCAGCGGTACTGTCGATGGCATGACGCAACTCGAGTTGGAACCAATCTCGGGTGTACTGGGCGCAGTCGTTCACGGCATCGACCTGGCACAACCGCTCGCCGACGAGACGGTGCAAGCAATTCGATCAGCCTTCGTCTGCCACCACGTGCTGTTCTTTCGCGATCAGGAACTCGACGCCGAACAGCAGATGGCGTTCGGTCGACGATTCGGCGCGCTCGATGAGCATCCGTTCGTTCATGGGACCGACGCCCATCCCGAGGTGCTCGACATCGTGACCGAACCCGATGACGCCCTCAACTTCGGTGGGGGTTGGCACACCGACGTGACGTTTCTTCCCGAACCCGATTTGGGTTCAATTCTCTACGGCGTCGACATCCCGTTGGTAGGCGGCGACACCCTGTTCGCCAACCAACATGCGGCCTACGATGCACTGAGTGACACCATGAAGTCGATGTTGCACGGCTTGGTGGCAGTGCATTCGGCGGGCTCGCAGTACCAGGCTGGCGGTACATCGACTCGATCCAAGGCAATACGCACCAAAAATGCCGATCTTGCTGCGCACGAGGTGGAGCATCCGGTGGTGCGCACTCATCCCGAGAATGGCCGCAAGGGTCTGTATGTGAATCGTGCGTTCACGACCCGGATTCGGGGCCTACGGCGAAATGAGTCCGAGGCGATATTGAACTTCTTGTTCGATCACGCCGTGCAGGAGAGGTTCACGTGCCGCTTTCGATGGGCATGCGGTTCGCTGGCCATGTGGGACAACCGAAGTGTTCAGCATTTCGCGCTGCACGACTATGCCGGTCAGCGGCGTCAGATGCGCCGCATCACGATCTGCGGTGACCGGCCGATGTAGAGCCGGTGACAACCCGCCTGGGCTCGAGAGCAGTCGCTCAGGCTGACCAGCTGTGGAGACGGTTGGCCTCGAGCAGGGTGACCATGCGATCGGCAGCTGAGCGCCACGATGCGAGGTGGATATCTCGGGCGTCGGTTGCCAATCCCCGATGGATTGCCCTGACGACCCGACCGTAATTCTTCGTGGCGTCGGTGGGCAACGGGCCGAGGCGCAAGGCGAGCATGCGGGCTCGGTGAATGGGCTCGGACAGCTGGCGGGCGGCGTCGATGAGGCCGGTGTGACCCGAGCACTGCACGATGGAACGATGGAAGTATTGGTTCGCCTGGGCCCACTGGTCCAGATCGCGACGGTAAAGGGCGTCTTCCATGCGAAGAACGGAATCGTCGAGCGCAGCCATGCCAACCGATGACGGGCTGTGGAGGGCGGCAACAAACGCAGCCCGGGCCTCGAGCGTGCTCACCTGTCGGAATGCATCGGTCACCTCGGCCGGTGACAGACAGTTGACCCAGAAGCCGCCGCGGGGTTCCCGCGTGAGGAACCCTTCCTCTTCCAGTCGCATCGTCGCGCTCACAAAGGCTCTTTCGTCGACGTCCAACCGGTGGGCGAGTGTGCCGACGAGATGGTGTGAGTTGGGGAGCAGGTCAGCATCCATGATCAACTCTCGCAGTCGTGCAAGACAGGTGTCTTTCGCCTCGGTGGTCTCGGTTGTCTCAGTCCTGAAGCTGATGGAGGCGGGAAGCGTTGCGGTGTTCATTACTACTCCTGTTTCCTGGATGAGATGATAGTCTCAGAATATTACCCATGGATTGAGGCCGCAAGCCCCAATCTTGAATATTTCATCAATATGGGCCGACGGGCGGTAGATCTCCCGACGCGCCACTGCAAAAACGCGGGGACCGGCGCCTGCTGACTCCGTGCGTCTCGTCCCTGGGGTACATCGCCGCTATGGCGTACCCGATTTGATGTGAGTCATATGGCGCATGACCGCTTCCGACTCTGCGAAACGGATGCGACGCTTGGAATGAGCCAGAGCCTTTATCCTGGGGAGATGACGACGCCGACTGCCATCCCCGAGCAAGGTGCTGGCGACATCGGTGATGCTCGGGTGGAACTCATCGTCGACGGCATGACGTGTGCCGCATGCGCAAACCGCATTCAACGTTCGCTCGGCAAACTCGATGGCGTGGCGGGCGCACAGGTGAACTTCGCGACCGGCCGGGCCACCGTCACCCATGGCGCACAGGTCACCAATGTGGACCTCGAAGCGGTTATCGACAAGCTCGGCTACGCCGTGATCGCCGAGGTCGAGGTCGACGACGCCGAAGCGCGTCGAGCAGTCGATCTGTGGCAACGACTGGTGGTCGCCGTAGCGCTTGCCGTACCCGCGATGGTCATCTCCATGGTGTCACTGCTGCACTTCGGCGGATGGGAGTGGGTCGTTGCTGCACTCGCCACGCCGGTCGTGTTCTGGAGTGGGTGGCCGTTCCACCGGGCTGCGTACATGAACCTTCGCCAAGGTGCCACGACCATGGACACCCTGGTCTCGATGGGATCATCGGCCGCCTGGATCTGGTCGGCGGTCGTTCTGGTTGGCGGCGTCGACGGTGGCCATATCTACTTCGAGACCGGCGCAGTGATCGTGGCCCTGATCCTGCTCGGAAAATGGTTCGAGCGGCGCGCCACGCAGCGCTCCGGAGATGCCATTCGAGCACTGGCCGATCTCGGCGCCCACACAGCCCGGCTCGAGGACGGTCGCGACATCGCGCTCGAAGACCTGGCCGTGGGCATGCGTTTCGTGGTGCGCCCCGGCGAGAAGATCGCAACCGACGGCCGGGTAGTCGGCGGCCGATCAGCAGTGGACATGTCCATGGTGACCGGTGAGCCCGTGCCCGTCGATGTCGCAACAGGCGACGAAGTCATCGGGGCGACCATCAACAGCAACGGCACCTTGACCGTCGAAGCCACCCGGGTTGGTTCCGAAACCGCGCTGGCCCAGATCATCACCTTGGTCGATCAGGCCCAGGGCAGCCGAGCTGCGGTGCAACGACTCGCAGATCGGGTCTCTGCGGTTTTCGTCCCACTGGCCATAGCGGCTTCGATGGTCACACTGATCGCATGGTTCGCATTCGGTGGTAGTGCCGACGACGCCTTCACCGCTGCGGTTGCCGTTCTGATCATTGCGTGCCCGTGTGCGCTCGGACTGGCGACGCCGCTCGGCATCATGGTGGGCACCGGTCGCGGGGCGCAGCTCGGCGTGATCATCAAGGGCGGTGAGGTTCTTGAAGACACCCGCACCATCGACGCCGTAGTCGTCGACAAAACGGGCACCGTCACCGAAGGCAAGATGCAGCTGACCGAGGTCCTGTTGCCCCAGGACAGCACGCTCGAATCAGCCGATTTGCTCGAGTTGGCGGCATCTCTCGAGTCGCACTCGGAACATCCCATCGCCCAAGCAATAACGGCCGGCTGGTCCAATAGCGAACCTGCCACAACTGGTCCGCTGCCGGCGGTGACCGACTTCGAGTCACATGCCGGCTACGGCGTGTCCGGCCTGGTCGATGGTCAGAACGTGCAAGTCGGCCGCCGACTGTTGTTCTCCCAGATTGCCGACGATGTCGAGACGCTGGCCGCACGCGCCGAAGCCGGTGGCGCAACTGCTGTGTTCGTAGGTCGCGGGGAACAAGCCGAAGGCGTGCTGGTCGTGACCGACACACTCAAGGACACGAGCCGGGCAGCCATCGCCGCGCTTCATGACCAAGGGCTCACCGTCACCCTGTTGACGGGCGACAACAAGCAGGCGGCCGATCAGGTCGGCGCCGCCATTGGTGTGGACCGTGTGATTGCCGAGGTGCTTCCCCGCGACAAGGCCAACGAGATCGAGCGGTTGCAAGCTGCTGGTCAACGGGTCGCCATGGTCGGTGACGGCATCAACGATGCACCCGCCCTGGCCCAAGCCGACATCGGTATCGCCGTGGGCACCGGCACCGACGTTGCAATCCAGGCCTCGGATCTCACGGTCGTGAGCGGTGATCTGCGAGCAGTGGCCGACGCCATTGCGTTGGCTCGGCGAACACTGACCACGATCAAAGGCAACCTGTTCTGGGCGTTCGCGTACAACGCAGCTGCCATCCCGCTGGCGGCGTTCGGTGTGCTCAATCCCATGATCGCCGCTGGAGCCATGGGACTGTCGTCGCTCTTCGTGGTGAGCAACAGTCTGCGGCTGCGGCGCTTCCGTGGTTACCGTGCCGTAGTCGGTGCGTCTGCTGGCTGACCTCGTGACCAAGTCTGTAGTCGAGCCCGGATTTCGACCGAGTGAACCCATTTCCCGAACCAGGAGACACCAACGATGAGTTCCGCCACGAAGTACTCGGTTCCCGAGATCAGCTGTGATCACTGCGTGACGGCGATCACGGCCGAGGTCAACCAGGTCGCAGACGTGGCATCGGTGGTCGTTGATGTCGATGCCAAGACCGTGGCGGTGGTGGGCGGCGACAGCGCCGCAATTCTGCAGGCGATCGACGAAGCTGGCTACGACGCCGTTCGGCTTCGTACATCGGCAACAGCAGAGCAGCAACTCGATGACGGCGTGGTGCGAGTCACCAAGTGGACGTTCCCGCCAGGTAGCGAGACCGGCGCACATGTGCACGAGTTCGACTATGTCGTGGTGCCGATAACCGACGGTGAGCTCACCATCGAGACCAGCGATGGCGGCAGTGTCGTCGCCGCACTCACGATCGGGGCTTCCTACCAACGGGGCAAGGGTGTTGCTCACAATGTTGCCAACGACGGCGATGCGACCGTGGCGTTCGTGGAAGTCGAACTGCTCAACCGTTAGGACACTGCTGGCGGGTCGAGGATCCATCCCAACCAGGAGCAGCATGGCGGTGGCAGAGTTTCTCTGTCCTTGAGGACTGGCGACGGATGCCTGCATGCAACACCTTCTATGCTGTCAGCCATGACGTCTCGCCTCCCCACCTTGCGCACCCTGTGTGCGCTGCTGGCAGGGTTCGCCCTTCTCGCCAGCGCATGCGGTGGATCGGCCGGCGGCGCCACCGAATCGGCAGGCGACTCGAACGCTGCCGGCGCCGAGGCGCCCGCACAGACAGAACCCGAACGGATAGAAGAAGACCCTGCCAAGGCGTCGCTGGTTGCGACCACGGTAAGCGGCGGCCAGATCGACTTCGGGTCGCTCGAAGGTCAAGACGTGGTGCTGTGGTTCTGGGCACCCTGGTGACCGATCTGCACCCTGGAAGCCCCTGCGGTCGCAGAGGTTCAACAAATGTTTGCCGATGAGGTCACCGTGATCGGCGTCGCCGGTCGCGACGAAGCCGACACGTTCCAAGAGTGGATCACGTCTCGCGAAGTCGATGGGTTCGAGCACATCGCTGATCCCGATATCGAGGTGTGGCGCGAGTTCTCCATCACTTCGCAACCTGCCTTCGTGTTCATCAACGACGACGGCACGGTCGAGAGTCGCCTGGGCGGCATGGGCCTCGAGGGCCTGACCGCTCGCATCGACGAACTCATCGCTGCCTGAACCACCAGTCAGCCACTTCTGAAAGTGCCGATCACTGCGGTGGTTACCAGGCCCAAGGCGGCAGCCATGAAGAACGTGCCTCGAACCGACCAGTCGATGAGCGGCACGAACATGATGGGTCCGAGCGCGTGGCCAACAAAGCGGAAGGCCAGCAGAAAAGATAGTGCGCCGCCTCGGTTGGTGGGCATGATCGACGCGCCCAGCGCCTGAAACACCACGATGACGGCGCTTATGGCAGCGCTGGCAAGAATCCATATCAGCCCGAATGCCCACACGTTGCTGGTCAACGATGGCAGTCCAGCGGCCGCGGTGGCTGCAATGGCGGCCACCACACCCACCGTTCGTGTGCCGTACCTGTCGAGAACGCGACCCCATGTGGGCCCGAGCGCAAGTGCGCTCATGGCACCAGCGAACAACACAATGCCGGTTGTTGTGCCCGACAGATCCAGGACATCTCGGGCGGCCACACCCACGAGCACGCTGATGCCGATCGGCCCGGCTGCAGCAAAGAGGAAGGCGAGGCCCAGCGCAACCATGCGCGGGGTCAGAAGCGGTCGCAGGCTCGGTGCTTCGGCGTCGAGCCGCGGTTCGCCGGTGGGCGGCGCCAGCGCCAGCAGCAGCGAGACCGCCATGGTGCCCCAGAACGCGTAGCGCCAACTGGTGTCGGCGGCGATGCCGCCGATGATCGGACCGAGTCCACCGCCAAATGCTTGAAAGCTCGAGTAGATGCCCACCTGGCGGCCAAACCGTTCGGCGGGCACGGTCTCGGCCAGGCCTGCCAGCAGCAGCGGCGTGATGAACGCGTTGGCGACGCCTTGCAGCGCTCGAGCGGCGATGAAGATGGGCAGGGTCGGGGCCAATGCGCAACCGACACTGGCGAGGGCATACAACAGGTAGGTGCCGCGGACTGTCCGGTGTCGCCCCCAACGCTCGCCCCACGTGCCCGAAACCAGGAGCAACATAGCAAACGGAATGAGGTACAGGCTGAAGCCCAGACCGACCGCGCTCGAGGAAGCATCAAACTCTTCACGCAGTTCGGGGAACATGGGCACGATCACCACGGTGCCGAACGGGCCCATGAAACCGCCGACGTACAGGGGCAGGCGTTGCGCCCAGGTTGCACTCACCTGAGCACCGTCTTGCACCATTGATCGAGAGTACGCCCGCCACTGAGTTGCACCAAGGTCGAGAGGTTGCCCAGCCGCTACGACTGCATAGCGCGAGGGAGTGCAACTGTCGATAGGCCACTTCGAGGTCGCCAATCCATGGCCGGCTGGCCAGCGACGAGTTCGGGCCCAAGACAGTCATGGACGTACAGTCGAGGCTGCTACCTGAATGGGGATGGTTTATGAAGATCGACGTGTCATCGGTAGATCACGCACTGAGCACGACCCGAGCCGTGCGACTGCGGCTCGATCTGGAACGCGAGGTCGACAACGAGATCATCTACGACTGCATCGATGTTGCCGAACAAGCCCCATCGGGCGGCAATCAGGGCAGTCGACGTTGGATCGTGGTTCGCGACCCCGCAATCAAGCAGCAGCTTGCCGAGCTGTACATGGCGACCGGCGGCGAGTTCATGGTTGGCGCACGGGACAAGATCGCAGGCACGGGTCACGCCCAGGAACGGGTGATGAAGTCGGCCGCCCACCTGGCCGAGCATCTGGCCGAAGTGCCTGCCATCGTGATCCCCACCATCATGGGTGTTCACGACGGCAGTGGCCGACCCGGACTCTTCGATTCGGTGATTCAGTCGGTGTGGAGCTTCTGTGTGGCGCTGCGAGCTCGTGGCCTGGGCACGGCGTGGACCACCGCGATTCTGGGCAGACGAGACGAGCTTCGACAGGTATTGGGAGTTCCCGAGACCAGCACGCAGATCGCCATGATTCCGGTTGCCTGGTACACCGGCACCGACTTCGAGAAGGCGCCACGCTACCCGGCCCGCAGCATCACGTTCATCGATCAGTATGCCCACACATGGGAGAGAGGACCCAGCAATCCGCCGTGTCTGGCCGACGGTCCCGGTTGCGTGGTCGAGGTCGATATCAAGGCGCCGATCGAGCAGGTGTGGGATCGGGTGACCAACATCAACTTCGGTGTGCCGTTCAGTCCCGAGTTCGTGGGCGCTCGTTGGGCCGACGGTTGTGATGGGCCTGCACTCGGCGCCGAGTTCATTGGGTCGAACAAGCATGAAGCCATTGGAGAATGGGACGTCTCCTGCTTCGTGAACCGCTATGTCGAACACCGGGAATTCGGCTGGGTAACGTCCGACGCCGACAATCCGGGCGCTCGTTGGTGCTTCGAGATGGATCGCATCGCCGGCGCAACCCGGCTTCGCTACAGCCTCAAGCTGGGGCCGGGCCCGTCGGGCATCAGCCATGCCATTGCTTCCATGCCAGACAAGGAGCCACGAATCCTGCGCCGTCGCGTCAGCGAACATCGCGCAAACATGCAATCGGTGGTCAACGGTGCGAGCGCCGCACTGCACCGCGAGTCCGAGGGCGCTAATCCCATCTTCGACTGAGTTTCTTCGCTCCGCTCGGGCCGACGTTCGCCGGACACGGCTTCATGTCGGTTGGTGCGCTCCGTCGGGGAATCTGGTGTTTTGTGGATACAGGCGATGGGCTGAGCCGTCAGATGGGTTGTGAAGGCAATTTTGAGTAATTCAGCGACACAGGAGGCTCGAGCTCGCAGCGGCGATGTCCACGCATTCGGTGAGCTGATCGCCGAGTGGGATCATCACTTCCGCGGCGTCGTCTGGTCGGTCGTTCGCTCAGCCAACTCGACCGATGATGTCATGCAGATCGCCTATGAAAAGGCGTTCCGTTCGATCACCACCTTTCGCGGTGACTCTTCACTGAAGACCTGGATCTATTCGATCTGTTATCGGGCGGCGATCGACCACGCCCGTTACGAGGGTCGGCGCCGTCACGAATCAGCAGACGTGCTGATGGCGCGGCCTTCGTTGGATTCACCCAGCGACACCGCAGTCGACCGATCCGAGCTCGCGGCAGCACTCGGGCAGCTCGATGTCGAGACCAGGGCCTTGTTCATGTTGACCGCCGGCTGCGGATACTCGTTCGACGAAGCAGCCGTTATCGCCGGTCTAGCCCGAGGCACGGTTGCGTCTCGGGTCGGGCGAGCCCGAAAGGCGCTTCGGCACTTCGCAGAAACACAACGACAGGACGAGGAGACCGCCCAATGACCGAAAATGACAATGCCTTCGAGACACCAAACCACGAAATCGACGACCTGGCGCGCGACATGCTCTGGGCCGAAGTGCCAGCTCCTCACCAGAATTACTGGAGCGATATTCAGAGCCGTCTGAGCCAGGTCGGTCATCACGAGAACACCGATCGAGTGGACTCCCACGACGGTGCACAGCTGTCGGTTGATCGCCGTGTTACCGACATCAGTCCCGACACGCTTCGGCAGCAGAAGAGCGAAACAGAGCCAAGCCGTCGCAGGCTCGCATTCTGGCCGGTCGCCGCAGCAGCATCGCTTGTGGTCTTGGCGCTCGTGTTCGGCAGCAACGGTTTCGGCGGCGACGAAATCGAGACCGGTTTCGCCGACGATGACGGCATCGAGCAGTTGGTGGTCGACGAGGCCGGTGTGAGGGCTGGAGCGACAACCGACGTCCTCGGGCCGGTGGTTAATGTCGATCACTGGCATTCGGTCTACGGCGTGTGGGATTGCACGGCTGCAGGCGGCGAGGGCGGCTGGGTGCCACCATTCCAGTCGACGACAGACAACTCGGGCATCCACTCTCACGGTGATGGGCTGATCCACATCCACCCCTTCTTCGAATGGTCTGCCGGCGAGAACGCTCAGCTCTGGATTTTTGCCGATGAGATGGGTATCACGCTGACCGACTCGACCCTCGAACTCGACGACGGGCAGGTGCTCACCGAGGGCACCGATTGTGGAGGCGAACCTGCGGTGTTGCATATCCGCCGCTGGGAGACCGATATCGAGCTGAGGTTCGATCCCGATGCGGCGCCCGCGATCGTGACCACGAATCTCTCGAGCGAACGGTTCTTGAACGACCGTGAGGTGTGGACGATCGCGCTTGCTCCGCTCGATGCCCAGCTGCCGTTGCCACCCCAGATCAGGTTCGACACCCTGAACACTGTGACCACACCCGCCGATTTCGAGAGCTACGGCCCGATTGCGTCCGAGGACACCTTCCTGCTTGAGAGCCGCGATGAACCAATCCCCGTCGGCGCCTGGTCACGTCCCACTGCCGGTGAGTTCTTCACGATCATTGGCCATCGAGATTCGTCACCAGCACAGGCCGAGACCTTCACCCTGCTTCGGGGGGTCTCGAGTGAAGCGCTTACGCTTGTTCGCTATCCACTCGAAGGTGCCGACGACGCCGACCAGATCTGCGTCGACCCGCCGCGCGATGGCAGCACGCCGATCTGTGGCGACGGGTCACCGACCGAAGGAACGAGCGGCAACCTCGCATACGTGCTGGTCTCCGACGCGCCCGCCGCCGCTGCCTGGATGGTCGTCGACCTGAGCGACGGGACTTCGCTCGCCGCGAACGTGGCAGAGAACCTGGCCTATGTCGAGTGGCCAATCGCTCAGGGCGAAGCGACCCGCACTGTCCTTCTCGACGCCGACCTCAACGAAATCGACTAGACGCCGCATTGCTCCATCGATAGCAGACCAGTTCGCAAGTGTGCGCCGATTCACACACTTCGAGCCTCATCATCTGTGCCTGACCCCACGGCTGTGACCCCACGACTTGAGCCTTACGGCTCGGGTTGGGGGCGTTGGCCGTAGTCCTGCCAGGGGCGGTCGCGATCGGCCACCACGGGCCGCACGCCTCGCGCTTCGAGATCTTCGGCCCACTGCAGTGCTTCTTCGGTGTGGCGGGTCACGCCATCGAAGAACGTTCCCATCATCTGCGACGTGCGAAGGCCCATGTTCTCGAACGCCTGATTGATCAACATCTTGTTCAGCGCCAGCTGGTTGGCCGGGATGTGACTGAAGCGCTGGGCGTCGGCCTCGATAGTGGCTGCCAAGTCATCGGGCTCGACCACATGGGCCACCAGGCCGATGCGGTAGGCGGTCTCGGCATCGATGGCCCGGCCCGACAGGAGAAACTGCTTGGCGTGTTCCAGCCCGAGTCGGTAGATCCACATCATGGTCGTCGGTGTGCCGAAGATGCGGCTCGGCGCATAGCCGATGTGGGCATCGCTGGCCATGTACAACTGGTCACAGCACAGCACCATGTCGGTAGCTCCACCGACCGCCCATCCTCGGATCTCGCCGAGTACGGGTTTGGGGCACTCCCAGATCTTCATGAAGCGCTGCACATTGTTGTTCATGAACTGGTAGTCGCGCACCGGGTCCCATGCGCCCTCGCGTGGCTTCGGACCCTTGGCTCCGTAGGGCGTGGTCCAAGGCACAAAGTCCGGCTCCTCGGCCGAGGCTCCCAGGTCGTAGCCAGCGGTAAGCGTGCCATCGGCGCCGCGAAGCACGATCGCTGCAACATCGGTCGACTTGGTGGCAGCATCGATCCCGTCGGCAATGCCTTGGATCACCGCTTCGTTCAACGCATTGCGTTTACGAGGTCGATTCAGCGTGATGATCGCAATGTCATCACGCTCTTCATACAACACCGGCTCTGCCATAACACCACAGTACCGGTGTCGCTCCGCTCCGTTTGGGCTGGGGTTGGCTGGGCGGGGTTTCAGTTTGGTAGGTGCGCTTCGTGCCTCAGCGCTGTTTGCTCGGCTCTCGTTCTTGGCGGTGTTGCTCCGCGAAACGAAGCAACGTTGCGGATGGCATTGCGGAAGGGTTTCAGGCGCCGCTCGAACACTTCGGCGAACACCAGGCATACGGCGATGGTGAGCGTGAGCAGTACGGCGTCGTCGATCAGCCAGATGTCGGACTTGGGTAGACCCGCTTCGAAGAACTGCAGCACGGGATAATGCACGAGATACAGCGAGAAGCTCGCCCCTGCAAGCCAGCGGATGGCAGAGACGGCGAACATCTTCTTGCCCTCGAGCCAACTGGCCATGCCATACAGGTGCACAGTGAAGATCCCGGCGAGGATCCAGTTCCAGACGAACTCGTCGCTGAACCGCAGCCCGTTGATCGCCGCCACAGACGTAAGCGATTCGCTCGTTGCGGTCAGGAAACCTGGAACGTCGACCGCCAACATGAGGGCGTAGATGATCCAGGGGCCGATGGCGAGCACCGTCGGGTTGCCCGGTGCGTTGGTCGAGTCCTGCAAGCGATGAAAAAGCCATACACCCACGAGCCAAGCCGGAAGCAACAAGAGCACGTTGAAGCCGAATACCAACGCGGACACGGCCAGCAGAGCGATACGGAGTGGGCCCTTGAGGAAGATCGCCAGGCCGAAAAGGATGTAGTACGCAACCTCGTAACTGAGCGACCAATAGGGGCCATTGGTGCCCAGGCGTGTTCCTTGACCCGTCCACTCCGACGAGAAGGTGAGACCAGAGAGCAACATGTCGCCCAGGTCGAGCGGGTTGTACCACCAGCCGGAGTACACGACGGGGTCGATCGAGCTGCCGACACGGTCGAGCACGAATGTCAGCAAGACTGCAGGTACGGCGACCGAGATCAGTCGAGTCGCGCGGTTGAATGTGAATCGCCGCAACGTCTTGTCCTTGTTGCGAGCCGTGAACGCGATGACCAATCCGGACAGAACGAAGAAGATCACCACTGCGTCGCTGCCCAGATTCAGATCACGAATGAACAGGTAACGGCCGCCGGTGAACCGGGGATAGGCAAAGTGGGAGAGCAGCACAACCAGTGCGGCCCCGAACCGAAGCACGTCGAGGTAGATCGACAAGTTCTTCTTGATCATTCGTTGGTTCCCGTCAGTTGATGCTCGGGTTCCGGACTGACCGCGGGTCTCTCCGCCGTGCCACGAATCGTGCGCCAGCTCTCTGCTATCGGAACACCCAATGCGGCACGGAGGCCGGTGTGCGGCTGCTCGACGGGAGCGCCGCTGCCATCAGCGAGGCCGTAGCGGAGCGTTTCGTGGGCCGACGGCACGTACAAGGTGCCGAACATCCAATCCCAGAAGGCGAAGACTTCGCCGTAGTTCTTGTTGAAATGGCGTGCCTCGATCGAGTGATGGATCTGATGTTGAGCTGGCGAGATCAAGATGTGCTCGATGGGCTGGGGATAGCTCAACCAGATGTGTGAATGGCGAAGATTTGCACCGACGATGTTGAAGATGAAGTAGCCGGCGTTGGCGCTGGCGATGGTCGCGACCTGGATCTCGTCGACGAACATCGCCAGCAGCAGGCCTTGTAGCACGCCTCCGAGTAGGCCCTTGCTTGTCAGCGATATGACGTCGTAGACGGGGTGTTTGCGGTACACGGTCACCGGCGTCATGACTTCGGCACTGTGGTGCACAGCATGGAATGGCCACAGGGCAGGCGTTTCATGGTGCAGCCGGTGCACCCAGTACACCGTGAAGTCGAGTGCGAAGATCAAGACGATGGTGACCGGGAGAGCACCGAATTTGGGTACACCGTCGAGGGGGCCGCCGAGCAGGCCCATGACTGTGGTCGCAACCGCCGTGGTGATGGCGATCAACTTGAACAGGCCGATGAACGTCAGGAACTGCCCGAGCACGAAGAGCTTCAGGTCGGTGCGGTGCGACGGGTGGGCGTACGTCTGCTTGGGGAAGATCCACTTCACAAACGATGTCGATCTTGCAGTACGCAGATACAGCAGGAAGCTGATGACGATCATGGCCAGGAGATGAATCGGAAACAGGCGGCTGCTGGGGCGAAACACGAACTCGACGAAGGTCACGAAGATGCTGAACAGCGCCTCCAATGCAGCCATCTTTGCCTCCCGTGCTGGTTCGAGTGCCGGTTTGAGTCGAGGTGACCAGGACCGAACTCATTCTCCTGTCGGCACGGTGCGGGTGATCTGTAGGTCTGCGGTCCAACTCGCCGGGGAATCGATATCAAGGCGGCAATGATGAGCATAAAATCTCCATAAATGCAACATTGCCTCGTAAGATGGCGGAATGACATCGACCAGCATCCGGGGGAGCAAGCGCATGTATCGCAACCTCTGCCTGTTGGTAGTGCTTGCTGTTGCACTGATGGGTGTGCTTTCGGCCCCTCAGGCAATGGCCCAAGCGGAGTCGCCTTGTCGTTTCGTGGAGGCAGAAGAGCCGGTGGTCGAAGACGACCCTCTGTCGGACGACGCCGCCGCTGCCGACGATGCCGGCGATGCCGACGATGCCGGCGACGCCGACGACATGGGCCCCGTATTCGGCGATGACGCCGCCGACGATGCCGCCGCTGTCGATGACGCTGCGGCCGGCGATGAGGCCGATGACGCTGCTGTCGCCGATGAGGTCGATGACGCCGCCGACGATGACGCCGCCAACGATGACGCCGCTGTCGATGACGCTGCGGCCGGCGATGAGGTCGATGACGCTGCTGTCGCCGACATGGGCCCCGTATTCGGTGATGACTTCGTGATCGACAGTGCCGAAGCCACTCCATTGCCCACGTGCGCCGATGCTGCGTCGTATCCCGGACCGTTCACGAACACGCCGGCTCCGCCGTCGGGGCCTTTCGCCATTCCCGATGTGCAGATTGCACCAGCCCAGAGAACCGCCGTCACCGCGGTGGTGGCTGAGACGCCTTCGCCAAGCCTGGCGCACAGCGGCAGCGAGGTCTTCGTGCTGGCCTACCTCGGTACCGGCTTGCTGGCATTTGGTGCCGTGGCGCTGGGTATGCGTCGCAGTTCAGTTCCCCGCTAGCAGCGATCAGCCTCAACGAGACTCGGGCTGGCGTTTTGCCGTGAGCTGTCGAGCGTTGGCTTGGTGTGAGTCGGCGGCCAACTTGGCGGCGAACCCAATGGCAGCCACGCCGAAGGGCACCACGATGCTTCGCCAGGTGGCCAGACGCGCCACTGCGTAGGCAGCAGAGAACGCAACACTACTGAGCACGACAACCGCCAGCGTGGTGATAGCGGCGGTTCGCCACACGCCCGACGTGATTCGCGGCGCTCGATGGAACGAACCGGACAGGTCGTGAATGATCAAGGTGACATAGAGACCGATTCCGGCAAGGGCGGTGATCGCAACCGGCGTCTCGCCCACCACGGTGCCCAACGAGAACAGGACGACGCCGAGTCCGCTCGTAAGGGTCGATCCCGCCAGGCTGCCGATGAAAATGACTCCCGCGGAAACGAGCAAGATGCCGAGCACGTTTTCCTCGTCGCTCTGGGAGCTCACGAGGATCGCCATGGCCATCGGGATCAGAAAGGTGATGAGTGCAGCGAGCGGCCCCGAACGGAAGAGGCGGTCGATGTGCCAGGTCAGCATCGCGAATCCTCGAGACTTCGAAAGGTCACCATGATCGGCCTCGCGCCATGGCCAATCGCAGCTGCCGGATCGAATCGATCACGGTGACGACAGGTTCCTCGGGGGACCAGGAGACAATGCCGACACCACGCTCCCGCAGCGACTGCATGCCAATTTTTTGTTCGACTGCGGCCAGTCGACGAGCCTGAGCAGTACTGCGGTTCACCACGCGAAGCCGACCACCCGAAGACGCAGGTTGGTTGGACTCGGGAACCAATACCGAGACGGGATTGCCGCGGCTGCGGATCTCGGCGATGAGCGCCACCATCAGTGGGTCTCGCAGTGGCGACACGGCAACCACGATGGCGTTGTTGGGAATGGTGGACACGGCGGGTGGCCGGTACATGCGGCGGCTGGCTTCGGGCGCATTGCTCACTGCAACCAGATGGTCGGCGATCTGGAACAGTTGGTTGCGGCCCAGCTTGGGTGGCAGCCACTGCACCGTGTGCCCAACCACGAGCAAACCCACGCGGTCATGCAACGCCAGGTGGCCGCGACTCAGTGCCATCGCCGCGCTGACCGACCGGCGCTGGGTGATGCGCTGGTCATCGTCCTCGCCGTCGTGGGCATCGACGATCACCACCATCACGGTCGAGCGATCGGGGTGTCGCAGCGTCACCCACGGTTCCTGGCGCCGGTTGCTGATCCGCCAATTGATGTTGCGGGTCGAATCGCCCGATTGGAAGGGTCGAATATCGGCGATCTCCATACCCTGGCCGCGATCGTTGCTCAGATGGCTGCCGACGATGCGCCGAAATCGTTCTGCTTCGAGCGATGCCGAGATCCGGTCCTCGGGAAGGCCGATGGTCACCGTGGTATCGGCACGAGTATCGACCTCGCCGCCGAACATGGCAAAGCGATCACTGACACGGACTGAGAGCTTGTTGATGCGAGCGACACCCCACTCGCCGGCACGAACGGTGAACGCCAGCGTTGCGGTCGATCCCGGCTGCACGGTGGTGACGGCCCGAAGCGAACCAACAGCGGACAATCGAGCACTTGGCTCCAGTTCGATCTCGACGCGCCCGATCCCGGTCGAGCTGGTCACGTCGACCAAGATCGTGACGTCTTCTCCTTCGACGATGCGAGTGCGGTCGGCTCGAATCTCGACCACGCCCTCGATTGGGTGCCACAGCGCCAGCGCCGCCGCCACCGCCACGACGAATGGTGTGGTGAGGGCCAAGATGTCGGGTCGGCGTAACGCAATGGCGGCGCTGAGCCCGATGACAGCCAGCAGGCTGAACACGTCGAAGAGTGGGAGCCGACGCGCCAGGTCGCGGTCGCCGGTGAGCCGGACCGAAGTCGAAGGCCCGGCGAAGGTGTCTGACGGTCCCATGTCCGACAATGTCAGGCCCCGGTGTCGGTGGCGGTGAGCGACGCCGGCATGGCGACGGTGTTCATGCAGTGATCCACGATGTCTGCCCCCGTGACCCCGCGCAGCCATTCGTCGGGTTTCAGGATCAGTCGATGCGCAAGCGCGGGAACGGCAATGGCGTGCACGTCGTCGGGGGTGACAAAGCTGCGGCCATCGAGTGCCGCCCATGCACGAGAAGCTCGTAGAAGTGCCAACGAGCCGCGTGGGCTCGCACCGGCGTCGGTGCGAGCCGAATCACGTGTCGAGGCAACCAACTCGACCATGTACTGGGCCACGCTTCGTTCGACCTGGATCTCTTCGACCGTCACTTGTAGCTCACGCAGGGTTGGCGCATCGATGACCTGAGCGAGGTCGACCTGTTCGCGCCCACGATCGGCGCGACGAACCAAGATCTCGGTTTCGGCAGCGAGGTCGGGATAACCCACGTTGAGTCGCAGCAGGAAACGATCGAGCTGTGCCTCGGGCAGTGGATACGTGCCGCCCGATTCGATGGGGTTCTGGGTGGCGATCACGATGAAGGGTGTGGGCAGCGGGTGGCTGGTGCCGTCGACGGTGACTTGGCGTTCTTCCATTGCTTCGAGCACTGCCGATTGTGTCTTCGGGGGCGCCCGGTTGATCTCGTCGCCCAGCACGAGATTTGCGAATACGGGGCCGGGTTTGAACGTGCCCGATGCGCTTCCGGCTTCGAAGAGTGTGGAACCTGTAATGTCGCCAGGCACCAGGTCAGGGGTGAACTGCACTCGAGAAAAGTCCAGATCGGCGACCTGGGCGATCGACCGTGCAATGAGCGTCTTTGCCAGTCCGGGCACGTCTTCGAAGAGCACATGGCCGCTGGCGAAAATGCCAGTGAGCAACAACTTCAGCACATCTCGTTTGCCAACGACCGCCTTCTCGAGTTCATCGAGCATGGCCGTTCCGTAGCCGGCTACGTCGCTGGCGGTATGGGCTGTCATGAAGAAGGGTCTCCTGGTGTCGCTGGATCGTGAATGTGGGCTTCGAGGTTGGCGATGCTGGCCTCGATCCACTGATGGTCGTGCGAGGTCGGGGCCGCGTCGATCGGCTCGACGTCGGCGAGATTCTCGAGGGCCGCGAGTTCGACTACCACGCTGTCCCAGCGCGACGGGTTGTCCTTGCCGGTGAGCAGCGCCGTCTGCCATCGTCGTTCGTGGGGATTGAGCGGTCGGCTGCGTTCTGATGTCCACTGACAGATACCCCACGGACCCCGCTTGTTCGGGTCGCTGGCGGTGGCGTTTGCGGCAGTGCGGGTGGCTGAGATCACCAGCATGATGGTGGCGATTATCGCGGCTGCGGTGAGTAAACCCGTCATGAGTCGGCCCCGGTCTTGGTTCGTTTTGCTCGCCGGTTGCTGATCCGGTTCCAGGCAATGGCGGTGTAGTAGTCACGGATCTCGGTGAGCGCAGCGATTGCAGAAGCTCGCATGGCTTCGTCGATGGGCTCGGACGAGAATCGAGCTCGCTGAAAGAGATGGGTCAGTTCCTGTAGTGGTTGCTTCACCTGGCTGTGGCGTCCGAAGATGCGATCGAGATATCGCAGTGGTGTCTCGGCGGGTTTGCGGGTCAACTCGGTCGCCCCGAAGCCGGTTTCGACGGCCGCGTAGGCGCGCTGGATGGCGTACCGCGGGCTGTCGCCTTCGTGCAGTTCATCGATGAGGTCTCGGGCAAAGTCTGCGATCTGCTCGGCTTGGTCTTCTTCGTGTATCTCCACTGCCGAACTACGCGTCAGGTTGAACGAAGGCCGGCGAAGTCGAAAGGTGAAGCGTTGTCGAGAAAGCAGGTAGAGAAGCCCGACACCGAGAATAACGGCGATCACGATCACGACTTCGTCGGGAATCTCGACCGGTTCCGCGTCGTCGGGCGCTTCTTCCTGGCCGGTGTCGAGGCCACCTTCGATCGGGAGAACATTACGAACGGGAGGTGCGTTGGTCTCGCCCAAGGTGAACTGCTCGGCGTTGCTGGCCACACCAACGAGCAGCAACACCGCAAGCGTTCCGGTGGCAAAGAGGCCAAGCCGTCGCATCGAGGTCGTAGCGGCGCTCACCGTGGGTCACGACGCGTCATACACCAGGGGACACTGTTCGGAGTCCAGCCGATCACCGGCGATATCTCGTTCGATCGCCGTCGCGAGTCGTTCGCGCCATTGCGGATCGATCATTTTGCGCAGCACGGTGGCGCCATCGGCCCAGTACTGATCGATCTGATATCGGTGATCTCCACGGCAAGAGAGTAGGTCGCTGACCCCGACCCCTCACCATTTTGAGCCGCAGATCGGGCCAGATTCTGACCGATCGGCGTCCTAGAAAGGCCAGGGTTGCTAGGGGACTTGGCTGAGCGCAGCCTCGAGGTCGTGGTAGAGATCCTGCGGGTCTTCGAGGCCGATACTCAATCGAATCATGCCATCGCCGATTCCCACGAGCGCTCGACCGTCGGCGCCGATGCGGCGATGGGTGGTGGTGGCCGGGTGCGTGGCCAGGCTTTTGGAGTCGCCGACATTGTTGGAGATGTCGAAGAGCTGCAGTGCATCCATGAACGCAAAGGCGTTCTGCTTGTTCTCGACGTCGATCGTAAGCACGGTGCCACCGGCGGTCATCTGGCGCTTTGCCAGGTCGAACTGAGGGTGCGACGCCAGCATCGGGTAGCCGACGTGACGAATCGAGGCTTGATGCTCGAGTTGCTCGGCGAGCGTGTGGGCGGACCGGGCCATGGCGTCGACGCGCAGGCGAAGCGTCTCCATGCCCTTCAGCAGCACCCAGGCGTTGAACGGGCTCAGGCTGGGGCCGGTATGGCGGGTGAAGGGCATGAGGTAGTCGGTCTTGAACTGCTCGGTGCTCAGGACTGCACCACCAAGGACACGCCCCTGGCCGTCGATGTGTTTGGTGGCCGAGTACACGACGACGTCGGCGCCGAACTCGAGCGGCTTCTGCAGAATCGGGCTGGCGAACACATTGTCAACGATCACCAGAGCGCCTGCGGCGTGAGCCATGTCGGCCACCGCCGCCAGGTCGATGATCTGAAGTCCGGGATTCGACGGCGTTTCCAGGAAAACGGCTCGGGCGCCGCCTGCCAGCGCCTGCTCCCATGCTTGGAGAGAGGTGCCGTCGACCTGCACTGTCTCCACGCCGAGCCGGGGCAGGATCTCGCTCAAGATGACATGACACGAACCGAACAAGGCCCGTGATCCAACGACTTTGTCACCGGCCTCGACCAGCGACGCAAGCGATGCAAACACGGCCGCCATGCCGCTGGCGGTCGCCATGCAGGCTTCGGCGCCTTCGAGCAGCCGCAACCGTTCTTCGAACATCGACACAGTCGGGTTGCCATAGCGGGAGTAGATGTAGCGCTCGTGATCACCGGCGAATGCCGCCTCGGCCTCGGCGGCGCTGCCGTAGACGTAGCCCGATGTCAGAAAGAGGCCTTCGGCTGTCTCGTCGAACGCGCTGCGTTCCAGGCCGCCGCGCACCAGCAAGGTGGCCTCGTGCAATTCGCGTTCAATCCTCATTGGAGTCCTCGGTGGCGAGCAGCGTTGATGCATCGGCCAATACAGCCTGAGATGTGGTGGAAAGGCTGATCGAACCGGCCAGCGTAACCCCTTTGGAACTCATCTTCTTCAGTGTCTTGGCGGTGATCGCCTTCATCTGATCGGGTGCGGTTCGTTCCACCATGTCGTCGAACTGCGTTTCGAGGAAAACCAGGCAGGCTGCATCTTCGAGCAATTGCGTATCGGGGTCGGTGCGAAGCATGGTGCGCCCGAGCAGAATCTGTGCTCGTTCGACCGACGACCGCGGCCACCCGTCGGTGTGCATGAGTGCTCCGAGCGAGTGCGCCTGATGCGCCTTGTTGTCGCGCCGCCAACGCAGATATCCGCCGCGGTCGTTCGGGTAGTCGGCCCGTTTGAGTTCCCATCTTCGAAGGTGATGGGCTCGAACAGCCAGCTGCAATTCCTCGCTGGGTGCGTCGATGAGTTCGTGAAGCCAACGGCTGGCAGCCTGTCCCTGAATCAGGGCGAGCGGTTGGCCGTCGTGGAGAGTGGGGTCCTCTCGATTTGCATCGTCGATCGACGCGATGGTCGACAGCAGCAATGGCGTCATCAACGAGACCCTACGTTGCGCATTCGCTCGCGCCGATCTCTGCTGCGTACGGCCCGGTTTCGTCGAAGTCGACGTAGAACGTGGGGTCGGCATCCGGTTCCGGGAAGACGTCCAGGTCTTTCAGTCCCTCGGCGATCGCACGTGCTCCCCCAACACGTTCCATCCACGTGCGGAACGCTTCTGCCGGGCGACGCTCGTCGGTGAAACGTCGTAGCACTCGTGCGGCTGCTTCGGGTGCAGTCTTGGCCGCAAGCCGTAGGGCCTTGTCACCGAAGTGAATGGTCTCCTGGCCCACGTACCCTCCGAGCAACATCTGGTATCCGGGCGCCGAGCGGCCGTGTGCTCGGCGCTCGGTGCCGAAGAAGCCAATGTCGGCAATGTGGTGTTGGCCACACGAGTTCATGCAGCCCGAGATGTTGATCCGTACACCTCCGACCTCGGCCAGGCCTTCTGCCTCGAGCTGTTCACCAATGGCATTGGCCAGGCCGCGAGACTGCGTGACGGCCAAGCCGCAGGTGTCGGCGCCCGGGCACGACACCACGTCGCGACTGAGTTCGGCGCCGGGTTCGGCCATGTCCAGTTCCGCCAGGCGTTCATGGAGCAGGGGTAGCTGTGATTCGCTGAGACCACGAATTACGAAGTTCTGACGATTCGAGACGCGAACGTCGACGTCCAGGTCACGCATGATCTGGGCGACGCCGCGGAACTGGCCGGCGGTGATGTCGCCGAGTCGGCACCAGGCATAGGCAGACACGGTGGACTTGGCGACGCCGCGGACCACGTTGGCCGACTCCCATCTGCCATAAGGCGAGTTGCCCCGGAGTGCCACGGTGACACCCTGGCCGACCGATGTTGCGTCCTGGTTGAGATCTCGCCCGGCGGGGGCGTCACCGAGCACCAGCACTTCGTCGGGGATTCCGCCCGGCCAGGTGGCCGACGCCGGCAACAAGTGGCGTTGGGTGAGAACTCGGCGCTGTACCTCGTCGAACCCGAGTTCGTCGACCACCCACTTCATGCGCGCCCGAAGTTTGTTGTCGCGATTGCCAGTCTGTTCGAAGACGCGCAGAATGGACTCGATGGTCGGAAGTAGGAGTTCGCGCGGAGTGAAGTCTTCGAGTGCCAACGCTGCGTGCGGGTTGGCGCCCAGACCACCGGCGACGTAGATGCGAAATCCCGCTTCGGTGGTGCCGTTCTCTCGGGGGCGGGTCACCGCGATCACGCCGGCGTCGTTGAACATCGCCTGGCCGCAGTCGGCTTCGCATCCCGAGAAGTTGATCTTGAACTTGCGGGCAAGCCGCTGACCGATTGGGTTGCGCAGCAGGTAGTTGTTGGTGGCATCAGCCCAGGCAGTGATGTCCAGGACTTCGAACGGGCACGCGCCCGCCAGGTGGCAGCCTTGCACGTTGCGCACGGTGTCACCGCAGGCTTCGCGACTAGTCAGACCGACCGATCCCAGGTGCTCGAGGACTTCGGGGATCTGGTCGAGCTGCACATAATGCATTTGTAGGTTCTGCCGGGTGGTGATGTGTCCCCACCCTCGGCTGTAGTTCTCGACAACCATGGCCAACATGTCGAGCTGGTCGGCCGTGACTTTGCCGTAGGGAACGCGGACTCTGACCATGTGGTGCTCGCCGCCCTGGCGTTGACCGTAGATGCCGTTTGTCAGCCGGAAGACGCGGAATACATCTTCGTCGATCGTTCCGTCTCTGTAGCCCTCGAGCATGTCACGAAACTTGCCGATGTCGGCTCGAATGGCGGGATCGGCCACGTGGGGTGCGCGCTGCTGCGACGGGGTATCGACGAATGTCATGAGGGGGTTCCTTGGATGGTGAACTCGCTGGGGGGTGTGCTGGCGCGCATGGCGGTAGTGGGAAGACCAGTGATCACCGGCGCAGCAGCCACGTCGCCGATGACGATTACCGCAGGGTTCTGAATTGGCTGTTCACCGAGCTGGTCGAGCGACAATCGGTGCACGGTCTGTGCCGGGGTGCTGGCTGCATGCACGACCGCCACGGGTGTGTCGTCCGACTTGCCGTTGGCTATCAGCCGGTCGCGCACCTGCTTGGCTCGACGTGCCCCCATGAGCACCACGAGGGTCGTGTCCAGCTGGGCCAGGGCCCGCCAGTTCAGGTCGTTGGACTTGTTCGGATCTTCGTGGGCGGTCACGACGGTGAAGGCACTCGAGACACGGCGATGTGTTACCGGGATACCAGCCAGCGCAGGCGCAGCGATCGAAGACGTGATGCCAGGAACAATCGTGACGCCGATTCCTGCTGCTTCCAGAGCAAGTGCCTCCTCGCCACCTCGCCCGAACACGAACGGATCACCACCTTTGAGACGCACCACGGTGTCACGACGATGGCCCCGATCGATCAGAATTGCATTGATCTGATCTTGGCTGGTGCGGGCTCCAGCGGGATCCTTACCCACATCGATACGCTCCGCCCAAGGAGCGGCCATGGCCAGGATCTCCGCCGATACCAGCCGGTCATGGACGACAACATCGGCCTGGCCGAGAAGTCGCCACGCTTTGACCGTGATCAATTCAGGATCACCCGGACCAGCCCCGACAAGATACACCGTCATGCGTTTGCCTTGAGGCTCGGCCGCCCGCTGGCACGTAGCACTGCGACTTCGGCCACACCCGCCTCGGCGTCGACGCAGGTAGGTACGTCGAGGCCGAGGCTGGTGCGAAGTATCTTGCGGGCGGCATTGGTACGCCCGGCGGCGACGAGCTCGAAAACGCCGGCGTCGAGGGCTTCGTTCCAGCCCTGGATCTCGCTGGTGCCAAGTACATCACGGACTTCGGCGCGCACTTCGACAAGGAGTTCCATGAGCTGGTCGTAGCGCTCGTCGAACTCGGATTCGAATCTGCGCCGTAGCCACATGGCCATCGCTGGACTCTGACCGTTGGTGGAGATGGTCAGAGTCAGATCACCCTGGCGTGCAACCGCGGGCAGGATGAAGCTGCAGTTGTCCGGATCGTCTGCCGAGTTCACCCACACACCCGCGTTCTCTGCATCGCAAAAAACCTGGCGATTCACGAGCCGATCGTCAGTGCACGCGATGACGAGTTGGAAGGCGCTGGCTTCTCCTGTGCGATAGGCGCGCTCCAGGATCGCAACGGGGAGTCCAGCGATCAGAGGGTGAACCCATGGTGCAATCACCGTGACCTCAGCACCTGCTCGAAGTAGGCCCTGGATCTTGCGCAACGCGACGTGGCCAGCGCCAACGACCAAGACACGTCGGCCCGCGATCAACAGCTGGACGGGGTAGGAGTTTTGCAGGTTTGGATGAGTGGTCACGGTGAGTGTTTCCAGACAGTACTGCCCACTGGTGCGGACATACTCTATAAATCCGATCGATTTAGTCGGAATTAGACCGTGAACATAGACCGGGGTCGCCTCGAAAGCAACGTGTTTCTCGAGAATGGGCGGTGAAAGATGCAACCGCTACGGTCTTGTGATGGCTCAGAGCGACCTTTCGATTGCCGAGTTCCGGGCCGAGGTTGTGGCGTTTGTCCACGCATCCAAGGCAGAAGGGATCGCGTGTCGTGCCTTCGGGGCAATCATGCCGCCAGCGCTACACGACCAAGCCAAGGCCTGGCAGCAGCACATGTATGCCAACGGTTTCGCAGGCGTGTCCTGGCCGGAAGAATACGGCGGTCAGGGATACGGCCCCGAATATCGCCTGGTGTGGAGTGAGGAATGTGCCCGGGCTGAGGTCTCGCCCTACATGAACTTTCAGGGCTTCGTGCTGGCGGGCGGTGCCATCTTGAAGTACGGCACCGAAGAGCAAAAGCAGAAGTATCTGCGGGCCACGCTGGCAGCCGAGATCTTGTGGTGCCAGCTCTTCAGCGAGCCCGGCAGCGGATCCGACCTCGTCAGCCTGGCGGCCAGAGCAGAAGACCACGGCGACGAGTGGCGGGTCACCGGGCAAAAAGTTTGGTCCTCCACGGCTCAGCTGGCCGACCACGGAATCTTGTTGGCGCGCACTGATCCCGAAGAACCCGGCCATCGCGGCATCTCGTTCTTTCTGTTCGACATGCACGGGCCCGGCATCGACGTGAGACCACTCAAGCAAATGACGGGTGATCACGAATTCTGCGAGGTATTTCTCGACGACGCTGTCGTGACCAGAGGCGATCTGCTGGGTCCGCTGAACGGTGGTTGGAGAGTAGCCACCTCGGTGCTGGGCGACGAGCGAGCCGAAGTCGGTGCGGCCGGGATCGGTCTCGAACGAGCCACGCAACGGCTGATCGATACCGTTGACGCGCACACGAATCCGGTACATCGAGACCGCATCATGGGCACGCGCGTCACCGCTGGTGCGCTCCGACAGCTACTGGACCGCAGCGAAGGCGATCCCCAACTCGGGCCACTTGTCAAACTCGGAAACACGGAGTTCTCGACCGAGCGCACCCGCACTCGACTCGACGGCATGGGTGCGGCAGCTACCACCTTGGCTGATGAGCAGGTTGTTGAGGACTTCCTCTACGCACCCGGCATGCGCGTCGCCGGAGGCACCAGCGAAATCCAACGCAACCTGATCGGCGAACGCCTACTGGGCCTCCCCCGAGAACCGCGTATTTAGCAGGGTTCCGCCACGCCGTTCAATTGTCTGAGCGTCCACCAACCCGTGTCCAACACCCTGTCCGCTGCACGACGTGGCGAACGTCGCCCCGAGGGAAGCGGCGCAAAATGGTCAGCGGCCGGTGATGGCGTCGAGAACATTCATGCGAGCAGCACGGCGGGCTGGCAACAAGGCGGCGATCAAGCCGGCGATGGCGCTGGTGAGCACGAGCACACTCAGCCGCGTCACAGGAATCGACACAGCACTCACCAGGTTGTCAGGAAGCGCCATAACGGCGCCCCACCCAAACGTGAGTCCCATGCCGACACCGAGCACTGTGCCGAACAGGGCGATCAGCGTTGCCTCCCACCGGATCATTCGGCGGACCTGGCGTGCGGACATGCCCACGCCTCGAAGCAGGCCGATCTCGCGGGTCCGTTCGAATACCGATAGCGCCAACGTCAGCCCGATGCCGATCAACGCAATGACGATCGACAACGCCAACATGACGTTCACGATCGAGAGCATCTGGTCGATCTCGGCCTCGATCGATTCCCGGTAGCCGGTGCTCGTTTGCAGCTGAGCCTGAGGGAAGTCGTCGATTGCTGCGGCCAGTGACCGTTGAGCGTCGGCGACTTTCACTCCGTTGCCGGTCTTGGCCGCCACCCAATCCACGGTGCTGAGGCCTGTTGCTTCGACGACGCTGGGTCGTGACAGCAAAAGGCCACTCTCGATCAATGTGGTGTCGGTGTAGAAGGCGCTCACCACATAGCTACGCATGGCCCCGCTGTCGAACAGGATGTTCAGGTCGTCGCCCACCCGAACGCCAAGATCTGCTGCCACACCTTCCGATACCACCGCTCCCGGGTCCCCTGCCGCGGGAAGTGCGCCGCTGGAGATGCCGATATCGAAGAGCTCATCGAGCTTGTCGAACGTGATCGCTTCTGCGTCCAGAACCTCGTCGCCGACCTTTACCTCGATCTCAGACGAAGTGAGAACGGCTCCCAGCTCATTCAGATTGCCCATCCGAGTGGCGACGTCGGCCGTCACGGGGTCGAAGTCGTTCGACACGATGAAGTCGGCAGTCACGGTTTCGTCGAGTGTGTCCGATAGGTGTGCCTTGACCGACTGCCCGACAACCAGCGTAGTGGTGACCAGCGACAGGCCGATCATCAATGCGGCGGCGGTGTTTGCGCTTCGGCGTCGGTTTCGCGCGGCGTTGCCGCGTGCCAAAGATCCGCTGGCCCCGTCAAGTCGAGCGAACGGCAGGCCGATGATCTGCACTACCGGGCCGACGAGCGCCGGACTCAACAACGTCACGCCGCCGAACATGGCAACGACACCCAGACCGACCGTTGCGAGTACAAGCTCGGTTCCTGTGGCAGTGAACAACCCGAATGATGCGAGCAACATGCCGGCAACGGTCACGACGGAGCCCACGATCACGCGCCGCCCGAGCAAGTCGGTGTCGACGTCGGTGCCGCGCATCGCCGTGACCGGTGCGACCTTGCTTGCCTGGCGGGCGGGACCGAGTGCAGAAAGAAGCGTGACGCCAATACCTATGGCGAAAGCCAAGATGATGGTTCGGGTGGCGATGATCGTGTCCATCGCGGGGAAGCCGGCGCCGACGCTGTTCAGTAGCGCTATCAGCCCTGCGTTCAGGCCCACGCCTGCGAACAGACCGAGAACCGACGAGATGAGTCCGATCAACACCGCTTCGCCCAGAACGCTGCGACCGATATGACCGGAGTCGGCACCGATCGCCCGAAGCAGTCCGATCTCTCGTATGCGTTGGCTCAAGATGATGCCGAAGGTGTTGTAGATGATGAAGGTCGACACGAACAGCGATACCACGGCAAAGCCGAGCAATACGTTTCGTAGTAGCGAGATCTGTGAGTTGAACTGCGCTTGCTGTTCCTGTTCCACCGTGCGCTGGCTCACGACCTCGAGCTGATCGCCGAGTGCACTTTGGGCCACCGCTTGAATAGTTGCCGCCGAGGCGTTGTTCTCGACGGCAACAGCGAGGGCATCGATCTGGTCAGGAGCGCCGCCGAAAAGCTGTTGGGCATCATCGAGAGCTAGAAGGGTAAACGACTCGCTGATCTCGATTGCCGTGTCGGCTTTGAACGCAACGAGACCGGTGAGCCGACGCTCGACCACACCAGCTGGCGTGACGATGTCATAGGTTTGCCCAACGACAAAGCCCTCGGCGTCGGCGGTGACGGCGCTCATGGCAAAGTCGCCTGTGTCGGGCGCACTGCCTTGGGTCAGGGTGAACAAGCTGATCTCGGGGTCAGTAATCCAGGACAGTCCAACACTGAACCCGTCGATGATCTCGCCATCAGGGGCTACCGGTACAACGTCGAGCGCCTGGCGGAACGCGCCTACTGCGCGCACCCCATCGAGTTCGGCGACGGTCTCGGCGGTGGCCGATGTAAGTGCACCCTGCGTTCCGAACTCGTCGACCGGGCGAACTTCGAGATCGATGCCCGACGACACGTCGTTCGCAATCACCGAGAAGACTCGCGTCAAGCTGTCGCTGAAGACAAACGTCGATGAGACGAAGCTGACGCCGATGACGACAGCCAGGGTGATGAGTGCAACGCGGGCCTTGTTCGCAAGCATGTTTTTGACGGTCAGTGCCAACATGATCAGCGCCCGATCGTGCGCATGGTGTCGTGGATCGAGTCCACCGTCGGGCCAGCTTGATCCCCGACGATCGAGCCATCGGCGAGGAACACCACACGGTCGGCAAACGAAGCCGCTGCTGGGTCGTGCGTGACCATCACGATGGTTTGGCCGAGTTCCTTCACCGCCTGCTGCATGAACAACAAGATCTCGTCACCGGTGACAGAGTCCAGGTTGCCGGTCGGTTCGTCGGAAAAGATTATGGCTGGCCGGCTGGCCAGAGCACGGGCCACGGCAACCCGCTGCTGTTGGCCGCCAGAGAGTTCACTTGGTCGGTGATCGAGCCGATCAGCCAGACCAACCGTGCGCACGACATTGTCGACCCAATCCCGGTCCGGCCTGGTCCGCGCCAGCTTCATCGGTAGTTCGATGTTCTCCTTTGCCGTCAGGGTCGGTAGCAAGTTGAACGCCTGAAAGACGAAACCGATGCGGTTGCGGCGCAGACGGGTCAGCTGCTTCTCTGACTGCGACGACAGATTCGTGTCACCGATGAAGACGTCGCCGCTGGTCAGACGATCGAGCCCGGCAACACAATGCATTAGCGTCGATTTACCGGACCCCGATGGGCCCATGATGGCGGTGAACTCTGCCTGAGCGAAGGCGATATCGACTGCGTCGAGGGCCGTCACCTGCGTGTCCTTACTTCCGTATACCTTGGTCGCGGCGACAGCCCGGGCAGCCACGGTGGCCGATTCGAGAGGCGATGTTGGTGGGTGAGCAATGGTCAGCGTCATGGGGTCTCCTGGTTGAGGTGTGCCTCAACTCTCAGGAAATTTCGCCCGTGCGTCGTCAACCTCTCAGTGGTATTCACCCGGTTCTCGAGGATGACGCACCCGGTGCGGCCTCATCCGCGGGGACGAGGTAGGCAGCTGGTTCCTACGGCACTAGTCGCTGATCCCAGGCGTGACCAGGCCGTGTTCGTAGGCCAATACGACGGCCTGAACGCGGTCTCGTACGCCGAGTTTGCTCAGCACGCGGCTTACATGGGTCTTGACGGTTGCTTCGCTCACGAACAGCGCGTCGCTGATTTCAGCATTGCTGAGCCCCCGTGCGACACACAGCAGAACGTCGCGTTCACGGTCGGTGATCTCTTGGAAGATTGCGGCGTCGGGCGCGGTCGGGCTGGGCTGTTTCGCGAACTGTTCGATCAGGCGTTTGGTAACCGTGGGGGAGAGCAGCGCATCGCCAGCAGCGACGACTCGAAGACCGTCGACCAGAGTCTCTGGCGGTGTGTCCTTGAGCAGGAAGCCGGTCGCACCCGCTTGCAGTGCCTCGAACACGTACTCGTCGAGATCGAATGTCGTCAGGATCAGCACGCGTGGCCCGTCGTCATCTGGCTCGATACCGGAAATAATCTCGCGGGTGGCCGCAATGCCGTCGAGCTTGGGCATACGGATGTCCATCAGCACGACATCGGGCCGCCATCGACGGACTGCCTCGACCGCTTGGATGCCGTCCTCGCATGTGGCTACGACCTCGATGTCGGGCTCGACATTGAGGATCATTTCGAAGCCGGTGCGGATCAGTGCCTGATCATCGACAACGAGGACCCGAATCATGATGCACCCTCTGCCGACACCGACACCGACACCGATGCCGCTGCGCTGACGGCGTCGGCCAATGGGATCGTTGCCGAAACGTGGTAGCCGCCACCCAGCAGGTCACGTGCGGTGAAGCTGCCACCGAACGCGATGATGCGTTCATGCATTCCGACGTGGCCTTTCTGGCTTCCGCTTTGCGACGGTAGATGGCTGGGTGTGCCGGACCCGTCGTCTTCGACTTGGATACGTAATTCCTCTTCGGCGAAGTCGAGACGGACGGTGGCGACACTTGGTCCGGCATGTCTGAGCGTGTTGGTCAACGACTCCTGCACGATGCGATAGGCGGTCAGCTCGACGCTCGGGCTGAGCGGTCGCGGCACGCCTGTCTTTGTCATCGTGACGCGAAGGCCGGCACTTCGGAACTCGTCGACGAGCGTTTCGATAGCGGCGATATCTGGCTGTGGCGCAAGGGCGTGGCCAGCCTCGTCACCGCGCAGCACGCCGAGGATCCGGCGCATTTCATCGAGCGAGTTCCTTCCGACCGTCTCGATGGCTTCCAGCGCGGCGGCGCTTGCCGCAGGGTCCGTTGCGGCGACACGCCGCGCGGCTGCTGCCTGCACGACCATCAAGCTCATGCTGTGTGCCACGACATCGTGGAGGTCACGTGCGATACGAGTGCGCTCTTGGGCGACGGCCTGTTGTGCCAGCGAGTCACGTAGTGCTTCGGCCCGTTCGGCCCGTTCGAGCACCGTCTGTTGAAACAGTCGACGAGTCCGCAAGCTGTCCCCGATAACCCAGGCAATGCTCAAGAGCAGGACGACGAGCAGTGTGTCGGGGATGTACTGCGGGTCGGTGACCAGCACCGCCGAAAACCCGGTGACCAGAAAGCCGACAAACATGGCGATGCTGACACGCCGCTCGCTGGCATGGGCGCCGAGTGAATAGCAGGCACAGATGAGCGCTGCAGGCACGGGTCCGGCGACATCCAGGAAGGTCATAACGATCGTGATTCCAGCCAGCACGCCGAACGTGATGAATGGATGGGAGCGACGCCAGATCAGGCCAATGCTCCCGAGCAGCAAAAAGGGAATGAGGAAAGGAAAGCGGTTCGGATCTTCGATCACGGCATCATCGGCGACGGTGAGGAACGTCCAGAACGCGGCGACGACCACATCGACGCCGCGAGGGTGTCGTGCGAGGAAAGCAAAGAACCGCTCGAGCATCCTCCAACGCTACGCGAACTTGCACCCACAAACCGTCGTTCGCAATGGCACGTCCGCGTCATCCGAAAGGATGACTGTGTTGCGCCGCTCCGCTCGGGGCGACGTTGGTCGGATATGGGTTCTCGTCGTTTTGGTCGCCTCCTTCGTCGGCTCCTCCCGCTCGTCCCTCGCTCCTGGCTGTGTTGCGCCGCTCCGCTCGGGGCGACGTTCGTCGGATATGGGTTCTCGTCGTGCGCACCTGCATTCGGGCCTGTTGCGGGGCACCGCAGAGGGGCTGGCATTGTGGGAGTGGCTCGAACAACACGTCGATCCGGCGCACCGGGCGCTCACGCCCGAGATTGCCGAGGCTGCATCGTGGATGGCCTACACCGAGGGTCTGCGCACCGGAACCACCAGCGTGCTCGACATGTGGCGCTTCATGGAAGGCTCGGCTCGAGCCGCCGAAGAGATCGGCATCCGAGCCACGCTTGCGCCATACACCGCCGACAAGTACGACTGGTTCGACTCCCTCGAAACCAACCGCCGCCTCCTCGAAAGCCACCGCAGCGTGGGCAACGGTCGAGTCCGGGCCTGGGTCGGGCTAGAGCACATGTTCTATTGCTCACCTCAGATGTTTCGCGATGCTGCCGCCATGGCCGAAGAGTTCGACGTGGGCGTGCACACTCATTCGAGCGAGACGGTGTGGGAGGTCGAAGAGAGTGTCCGCCAATATGGCATGCGTCCCATCGAAGTGTTCGCCGACCGCGGCATTCTCGACGGTCGGGCAGTGATCGCGCACGGCGTATGGCTCGACGAACGCGAGGTCGAGATGTGCGTCGAGCGGGGAACTGCCGTCACGCATTGCCCTTGCTCGAACATGAAGCTGTCCTCGGGGGCGGCGCCGGTTCGCGATTACCGGAGCGCCGGGATGACGGTGGCGTTGGGCACCGACGGCGAGAAGGAAAACAACAATCTCGACATGATCGAAGAGCTCAAGTTCGGCGCGCTGCTGGCCAAGCTGTCGACCGCTGATCCAACCGCCGGCGAACCGTGGGACCTGCTCGAGATGGCGACCCGTGAAGGGGCCACGGCACTCGGGATCGACGACGTGACAGGCACACTCGAGCCGGGCAAAGACGCCGACCTGGTTGCAGTCGACATGCGGGCGCTGCACTTCGTGCCGCTGTTTCGCAACGAAGACTTCAACGCTGTTGCCCACCTGGTGTTCTCTGCATCGGGCCGTGACGTCACCGATGTCTGGGTACAGGGAAACCGTCTGGTCAAAGACAGCCAGGTCATTTCGGTCGATGTCGAACAGATCGCCACCCGTGCTCAAGAAGCCGCCGAGGACCTCTTCGCCCGCCGCCGAGCAATGGGCTCGCCAGTAGCCGGCCCCGCCGCCCAACTCGGCAAGCAGTAGCCGCGTATCATCTGGGTCAGACCCAGATGATACGGATCCCACAAAGTGTGCGCAGATTCACCTCATTATCTGTGCCTGACCCCGATGATGGACCCCGGTGATGACGGTGGCGTCAGTTGGTGGTGGTTCCGTAGGCTTCGCGCATCAGGGCTTCGACGTATTCTCCGGCGCCGACGGGTTCGTATCGGGCGGGGCGTTCGTTGGAGATGCAGCTCGGCAGCACCTCGACGATCTCGTGGGGATCGATGTTGGTGAAGAACGGCAGCGAGTATCGCTCTTGGCAGGTGCGATTCACTGCCCGGTGCACCGTGGAGCGGTACAGATCGTTGGTGGCTCGTTCGAGCAGGTCGCCGACATTGACGATGAATGCTCCCTCGACCGGAGGCGCGGCAATCCAGTCGCCTGCGGGGTTCAGGATCTCGAGTGCCGGCACATCGTCGGTGGCCAAGATGGTGAACATGTCGTAGTCGGAGTGCTCGCCGATACCGAGCACCTTGTCGTCGGCGACCGGCTGGCTGGGATAGCGCAAGAGCCTGAGTTCTGTGATCGGCTTGGTGAACTTGGGCGTGAAGTACTCGCCATCGAGATCCAATGACAGTGCGAAGCCCCGGTACAAAACTGTGGCGAGTTCGCGCATGGCGGTGTGGTAGCCCACCACAAGCTCACGGAAACCGTCGATGTCAGGCCACTGGTTGAGACCCCACCCGTATACGTCGGTGTGGGCATCGGGATCGTCTTGTGCCAGATCGAGCCCGATATCGAATCCCTCGTGCAGGTCACCGTCGTTGTCGGGGTCGGTGTTCTCTTCGAGCAGTCCGGTGTAGCCGCGCATCTTGGCCGAGTTCAGGATCGAGATTGCCTCCTTTTGTTCCTGAGGCAACTCGAAGAACGTCTTGGCTGCACCGAAGGTGCGCGCCACCAGCTCCGGGTCGACGCCGTGGCTGGTGACATAAAGGAAGCCGACTTCGAGGCAGGCATGGCGAATCTGTTGCGCCGTAGCTGCCATTGCCTCGGCGGATTCTCCGAGCAGCGGCGCGAGATCGATCTGCGTCACGACATCGAATGGCTTGGCCGACGCAGCAGCTTCGGCTTGGGAAACGAGCCGGGCGGCGTTGCGCTCCCGCAGCATGGGAGCGCGGGCGGCGTTTGGCTGGTTCATACTCGGGCTGTTCTACCACGTGACGTGTGAGCGTTACCTAAGCTGGGCTCTCATTCACGGATCGGAAATGCTCAGTTCATGACCCAGCAACAGCAGTCACCTAGCCATGTTCCTGTGCAGACGTCCAGCTTTGGAATCGATGATGACACCACCGCGATTGCTGTTGATCTGACCGGATGGTTCAGCGGTGATGCGGCCGAGATGGACGCCGTGGCCCACGCAGTAGACCACGCATGTATGGGCTCGGGCTTTTTGGCGGTCACCGGACATGGCGTGTCGGTTGACCTGATGCAGCGGATGCTCGACGTGAGCCAAGAATTCTTTGATCTGCCCGTCGCGCAGAAGATGAAGTACTTCATGGACGATGCTGCCGCGAACAGGGGATACGCGCCGTTCGAATCCGAGGCACTCAGTTACAGCTTGGGTGTCGACTCGGAACCAGACCTGTTCGAAGCGTTCAACGTGGGCCGAGAACAGGTGCCACCGGGATCATCGGCCGAAGTGGCGAAGACGTACTTCTCGCCGAACGTCTGGCCCGATGTACCTGCAGACATGCAGGAGGTGTACCTGGCGTACTGGGACGCGTGCGAGCAACTCGGGCATACGCTCAGCGATGTTTTCGCCCGTGCGCTGGGCCTGCCCGCGGGTTACTGCATACCGTTTCTCGACCGCACGCCAAGCGTGATGCGGGCCAATCACTACCGACGCATGCCGGGCCATTCGCCCAGCCCGGACCAACTGCGTATGGGCGCACACAGCGACTACGGCAGCATGACCATCTTGCTGGCTGACCGCGTGCCCGGGTTGCAGATGCGAGACCAGAGTGGAACCTTCCACGATGTCATTCCGCCCGAAGACGGCTTCTTGGTGAACCTGGGCGACTTGCTCGCCGAGTGGACCAACGACCGCTGGCGCTCGACCGTCCACCGAGTAGTGCCACCACCCGGCGATGCCATCGGCGCTGCTCGCCGTCGTTCGGTGGCATTTTTCCAACAGCCGAACAACGATGCCGTGATCAAAGTTCTCGACGTCTGCTGCGACGAAGACAATCCGCCCCGCTACCCCGATACAACATCGGGTGAACACCTGATGGCGAAGCTCATGGGCCCACGAGCGGGCACCGAAGTCAACGTAGACGAAGCCTTCTTGACCTAGTGCACGCTTGCGGAAGTCTTGGTGCTGTCCGACGGCCGCGCGATCGGCGCGGTTCCAACGAACTCGGGCGACGTGACAGCTACATCATTTCCGCGCGTGACCACTAGCGGTTTTGCCTCGCTCTGCTTGGGCCGAGTTTCGTCGCATATGGTTTCTGGACTTTTGTGCCGCTCACGTGTGGATTTCTGCGGCTACTCCGTAGTGGTCGCTGGCGACGACGCCGTTCATTGGCTCGACGCCGAACAGCCAGGCGCGGATCGGGTTGCCGATCGGGCGTTGCTCCCGCGGCCAGCCGATCATCACGTAGTCGAGGCGGCGATTCGGCCACGCCGCCTTGTTCAGGTAGGGATTGTCGTTCGACCACGTCAGACCGGGGCCATCACCGACTTGTTCCCACGCATCAGTCCACGCCCGCCCATCGACGTAGGGTGTTGATCGGCCGGTGAGTTTGCGAACTTCGTCGCTGTCGTGCACGGCGTTCAAATCACCCGCCAACACGGGCGGTAGTGCGCCGTCGCCATGTTCCTCGATGAACTCCGACGCCATCGCCAGCTGAGACATGCGGGTGGCCGACTGGTCATAACGATGATCGAGATGCGTGGTGAATGCGGGCAGGATCCCGAAGGGCGTGGCGATGCGAGCGGAGACGATCGTGCGATATTCGCGACCCTTTTCGTCGGGCAGGAATATGTGGGCGCTCGACTGGATCGGCGAACGACTCAAGATGGCATTACCCATCGAGCGTTCCGGGTTGTCGCCGGGATCGTAACCGGCCCAGGTGTGGTGGTAGCCGAGCATCTCTGCCAGCCGCTCGACCTGTGACCGCCACGACTCCTGCAGCATCACCACATCGGCATCGAGGTCGGCGAGCACGTTGACGATTGCGGGTTGGCGTTCTTCCCATTCGGCGAATTGCCATTGCAGGTTCCAGGTGCCCACGACGAACGACATGGTCAGCCTTTCAACCGCAGCGCAGGACGCGCCAACGCAAGCCCACCCAGCACTAGAGCAAGAATCAGTCCACCGGCGACCCAATAGGTGGTGCGCTGGCCCTGGGTTTCGTAGAGCCATCCCGCAATCGGCGCCATGATGCCGGCACCGAGTGACTGCATGCCGCCGAGCACTCCTTGGGCTCCGGCCTGTCGTTCCTCGGGAGCGGTCATGCCTACTGCCACGCCGCTGGCCGCGAAGGTCAGGCCGTCGCTGACAGCGTGCACCATCGTGACGGCAAAGATCGCCGAGCCCACCGTGAGTGCGCCATAGATGCCGAAGAACATGACTGCCGCCAACATGCCCGCCGATGCCACGATGAACGGGCCGATCCGCTGCGCAAGCTTGCCTGCTGTCGGCCCCAACAGAACGAGGGGGATGGCAAAGAGCGCGATGCCCAGGTTTGCCATCCATTCGGGGGTTCCGAGATCGGTGTGGACCAGGTCCCACAGTGCGTCGAAGGCCCCGATCATGACGAAGGCGGCGACGCCGAGCATGACGGCACCGGCGAATGGGCGATATCGCAACAAGTCGAACGCGAACCGCTTGCGGTCGGCGGGGCCATCGGCTTCGTCTTGGATCTTGAGACGTAACGACAGCACAACCACCAATACGGTGACTGTCGAGATCACGATGAACGGAGCAGCGATGCCGAATGGGCCCACCAAGATCGCCGATATGACCGGACCCATTGCGAACCCGAAGACGTCAGCCGAGAACAGCCGGCCCAGGTTGCGCCCGAGATTGGGGCCAGAGCCAACGACCACGATGCGTTTGATCGCCGGTCCGGCCGCGCCGATCGCCAGACCCGAAATGACACGCCCCGCGATGATGGTCGTTGCTGTCGTGCCGAATCCCATCATGAGTAGCCCGGCGGCATTGACAAGAGACCCGCCGAACACCATGGCCCGTGCGTAGCCACGGTCGCCGTAAGGGCCGATCCAGATCTGAGAGAAGAACGACAACAAGAAACCAATGCCGATGATCAGACCAAAGGTCGTCTCGCTGATGCCGTACTCGTCGCGGTAGTCGCCGCCCATGGTGAACAGCACGCCGTAGCCAGCTCCCAGCGTGGCCGAAAGAGTGGAGAAGATCCATACGAGCTGTCGCGTCGAAGTGGAAGCCTCCACGTGGGTGTCGGTGCTCACTCGGGCAGGCTAGTGGCCCGTCGCTTCGACGCGAGTGAGCTCGAGGACCTAGGTTCGAGAGATGGCCGAACCCGTAGCACCAAAAAGTCTCGATGCCAGTTTCATGGATCCGGTTGTTCAAGATGATCCATTTGCGACCTATGCCGAGATGCATGAACGATGCCCGGTCTATCGCCTGCCCGAGACCGGTTTGATCATGGTGACCAAGTACGACGACGTGCGCACAGTGATGACCGACTCGTCGGTGTTCTCGAGCCAGCCCTCGGGCGGTGCCGGGCGACAGAGCGATATTGCCGCGGCCCACGCCGACTACTTGGCCACCCACGGTTGGGTCAAGGCGCGCACGTTGCAGCGCACCGACCCGCCGGTGCACACCCGGTATCGCAAGCTACTCGGTCGGGTGTTCACCAACCGACGCGTCCGAGACATGGCGCCACGCATCGACGAGATCGCCAACATGCTCATCGACGATTTCATCGACAAGGGCACCTGCGAGTGGATCAACGAACTCGCCTTGCCGTTGCCGGGTATCTTCATCGCCGAGCAGCTCGGGCTCGATGCCAGCCAGATCGACGTCTTCAAGCGTTGGGCCAGCGCGATGTTGGCCATGTCGCAGCGGGTGCTCACCCTCGAAGAAGCACTCGAGGCGGCGGCGACCGAAGTCGAAGCCCAGCAGTTCATGGCCGACGAATTCGAGAAACGACGGGCCGAGCCCACCAACGACCTGATCTCGGCGTTGGTCCATGCTCATGGTGATGACGAAGAACCCTTCACCATGGAGGAGCTGCAGGACCTGATGCACCAGCTCATCACCGGCGGCTTCGAGACAACCACTGCCGCGCTGTCGACCGGCATGTGGCTGTTGCTGCGTTATCCCGACCAGCAACAGCTTCTTCGCGATGACCCGTCGTTGATCCCGAACTTCATCGAAGAGAGCCTGCGCTTCGACAGCCCCGTCGCTGGTCTGTGGCGAGTCGCCGCGTGCCCGACTTCGATTCGCGACGTCGAGATCGAAGCCGGTCAGCCGGTCATGGCCCGCTACGCCGCCGCCAACCGAGACGCGGATCAGTTCGAGGATCCCGATCGCTTCGACATTCTGCGACCCAATGCGAACAGCCATGTCGCGTTCGGCGTCGGTGCCCACTTCTGTATCGGTGCGGCGCTGGCTCGCCAGGAACTGTTGAGTGCATTCCAAGCCGTGATCGAGCGCATGGACGACCTGTCGTTGGGCAAGCCGCTAGCCGACCAACCCCACGATTTCAGCTTCTTCCTGCGACCAATGAAGGAACTGGTGGTGAACTTCACGCCCGCTGAATGAGGTGTCGGCTCAGACATCGAGGTCGGTCAGCTCAGGATGGGTGTGTTCTGCCAGGCGAAGAACTGCCAGTGGTCGTCTTCGTTGACCCAGACCGAAGTGAAACGGGCAACGATGGTGATCTCGTTGTCGTGGACCCCGACCACGAACGTGGCTTTTCCGGTGATCACTGCGGTGGAACCCGAACTGATGATGGCCACATCTTCTCGCTCGACTGACCGGTAGTCGACGAAGCCGCTGCTGACCGACCCGATCCAGCTCTGCTTGGTGTCGACGATCGCATTCGAGTGGGTGTAGGACAGCGACGGATGGACCAGCTTGTCCAGGGTCTCGACGTCGTTGCCGATCAGAGCGGCCCACCGTTGCTCTTCGATTGCCAACACGTCGTCGCTGTTCATGATGGGACTCTAATGCTGTAAGGGGTGGCGAAGGGTTGCGAGGCTGTGCGGCGACGTTGCTCGCACAGCCGCAGGAATCAGCACTCCTTGGGGTCCGCGACGGCGCTCGGCGAAAACGTCGCCAGCAGCGTCGAAGTGCCGCTCACACCCATGCAAACGTTGCCGGTAGCGGCATTGGCGATGTCTACAGTGGCAGAGCGCACTAGATCTGCGCAGGAGCTGATCGAAGGACACATGCCCGAGCCCGAAGACAAACCCGAACTCTCGTCGACCGAATTGCTACGTCAGGCGCGCGAGCAGTTCGCTGCACCGAAACTCCAGACCTCGATCACCACCCAAGTCGATGGTCCGAGCATCCAGGATTTGCTGGCGGTGCCGCTCTCGTCGGAATCGCTGCTTCCCAAACGAGCTGTCGATCACTGGGCGCCGAGTGACGAAGCGCCCCAGGCGCCATGGCAGCACGATGATCGCTCTGTTCCATCAGTTGACAGCGCCGAGAGCGCGGTTTCCGAGCATCGCCATGTTGTTACACCAGAGCAGCCGCCGCTCCGACCGGCGCCTGAAGACCCGCCACCACCGTGGTCGCACGCTTCGCCTCCGCCGGCGTGGCTCGACCCCATGCGCGATGAGCTCGGGCTGCCGCCAGCCCCACCAAGAGCTTTACCCGCGCCGCAGCCCCAGCCAGAATCGTGGAACCGACCTGCGTCTCGACCGGTACGTCCGCCATCACAAACATCTCGCACCACCAACAAGCCGTGGCGACTGATCATCGCTGGCATCTTCGTGCTCTCCGTTCTCATCGGCGCATTTGCGGGCGAAGACACCTCACCCACGACCACGTTCGAGTTGGGCGGCTGCTACAACGGCGCCACGCAGCCCGGGCCCGTCAACTGCTCGCTTCGTCATGGTGTCCAGGTCTTTGCGCAGATCCAAGTCGACCGCAGCTCCGGCGAGGTGCCCGTGAACGAATGCTTCTCAGAAGCCATTGCTCTACAACAAAGTGGCAGCATCCCGAGCGGAACCACGATTCCAGACAACGCGGTTGTGACCGCCGTCGACGCGCCGGTGGGCAATGCAGGAAACACACTCTGCTACTTCGAGTCGCCGGCGAATCTTCTCGTCGGCTCGGTGTTCGCGGAATGAATGCGAGGCTCTGAGCCCTGTGCTGTAGAGCCCTGTGTTCTACAGGCCCTTGCGCTTTTTGATTTCCGCGGTGATTGCGGGTACGACCTGGTGCAGGTCGGCGATCACGGCATAGTCGGACTTGACGACCATGTTGGCTTCGGCGTCGGTGTTGATGGCCAGGATTCGCTTGCTGGCCATAGCGCCAACCCAGTGCTGGATCGCGCCGCTGATACCGGTGGCGATGTAGATCTCGGGCGCTATACGGGTGCCGGTTTGGCCGACTTGGTCGGTGTGATTGCGCCAACCGAGATTCGTCACGGCACGTGAGCAGCCGACTCGACCACCGAGTAGCTCGGCTAGTTCTTCGAGTTGTTCGAATCCTTCGGCAGACCCGACACCGCGGCCGCCCGACACCACAACCGGCGCAGTCGACAAGGTGACTCCGGCCTGCTGCACATCGCGATCTACCACGATGGTGCGGGCAAGTGAGTCGTCGAGGTCGGGCGAGAAGTCCTGGACCACGCCCGGCCCGGGTTCGGCAGCAGTTTCTGCCGCCACGGCGTGGTGGCCATAGGTCACGAGCTTGGGGCCAGCGGTGTGAAGCGTCGTGTCTTCGAGCAGCGAGCCGCCCCACTGAATTCGCGTCATGGACCATGACCCTTTGTCCGGCGTGATCGTCAAGCAGTTGGCCACGAACGGCAAATCCATGCGAGCAGCAACCTGCGCCATGATCTCATTGCCTCGGCTGGTACCCACCGCCATGATTGCTTGCGGCGCCAGAGCAGCGATGAGCTGCACCACAGTTTCGCCCACGGCTTCGGGGCCGAAGTCGGTGAGCATCGGATGCGCCGCGACGTGTACCACCGCCGCACCCGCTGCGCCGGCTTGACCGGAAAGGTCCAGGGCGCCATCGCCGACGAGCACAGCATGTAGCTCGGCACCCAAGTCGGCGGCCAACAATCGACCGGCAGTCAAGGCCTCGTCATTGGCCTCGGCCCACTTCCCACGATCATGCTCGAGAACCACTAAGAGAGTCATGACAAGCCTTCAACTGACGAGACCTGAGCAGGAACACAGGTAGGAGCGAGGGACGAGCGGGGGGAGCCGACGGAGGAGGCGACCAGAGGGACAAGGCGACCATGTCCGACGAACGTCGGCCCGAACGGAGTGGTGGAACGCCGCATCAGAGCACGCCGATTTCTTCGAGGATGTCGACGACGGCCGCGGCGGCGGATTCGTCGGTGCCCAGTATTTCGGTGTTGCTGGCCTGCTCGGCTGGGCGACGCAGCTGCACGAGCGTCTGGCCGCCGGACGCAGCGTCGATTTCTGCGGTGGTGAGTTCGGCTTTCTTCGATGCCAAGCGGCCCTTCATGGTGGGGTAGCGAGGCAGGTTGATGCCTTCTTTGATACCGAGCACCGCAGGAGTGGGAACGTTGTAGACCTCGAAGCCGCCGTCGACCTCGCGGCGAGCCGTGACTTCGCCACCGCCGACGTCGATGCCCTTGATGGCATTCACGATTGGACGTTGCAGCTTGTGGGCCACTCGCACCCCCACCTGGAAGCCGCCGCTGTCGGCGCTCTCGTTACCGAACAGGATGAGTTCGAACGGCGCACCATTCGTCGTTTCGGCGTTCTGGATGGCTTCGGCCAGCGCGGTGGCTGTGCGCTGGGGATCCCACGCCGAACCATTGGTTGGCACCAAGATGATCTTTTGCGCCCCCACGCTGGCGGCGTACCGCAGCTGTTCCTCGGCTTCGACCGGGCCCAGCGTGAGCACGGTGACCTCCCCGCCATCGCGCTCGACAATCTGCACGGCTTCTTCGAGCGCACATTCTTCGTGCGGGCTCGTGGTGAAGCCCAGGTGCGCCGCATCGACGGACATGCCATCATCGCTGACATTGATCTTGGCGCCGGGTGCAGGCACCCGTTTCACACAAACCAAAATTTCCATACACATTCCTTACCGATCAAATGCAACGGTGTCGGGCACCGTTGCATTTGGATTAGCTCTTGAGGCGGGTGTCGTCGGGGTCGAAGGCGGAGCCGGTGGTGGCCACCACGGTCACGGGGAACAGCTCGTTCATGTACATGACCTTGAAGGTATTGCCGATCTCGGCCTGGTCGGTCGGCAGGTAACCAAGGCACAGGTACTTGCCGTAGCTCGGGCCGTTGCCGGCAGTGGTGACCACGCTGACGCGACCGTGACTGTCGGTGATGCGTTCGCCGTCGTTGGTCACGATTGGCGCGTTGCCGGCCTGGATGAAGCGTTTGCGGCCTTGGCTGTCGGTGTTGTCTTCGACGGCGAATGTACAGCAGATGGCGTCGGGGCCCTGGTCACGAGCAGCCAGATAGGCCTCTTTGCCGATGAAGTCAGCGGCCTTGACCTTGGGGCGGGCCAGGCCAGCCTCGACCGGGTTGTACTCGCTTTCGAGTTCAGCCCCCATCAGGCGGTACCCCTTCTCGATTCGACCGCCAACGGCATAGACGCCAGCACCGGTTGGACGAAGACCGTGATCCTTGCCCGCTTCGGCGAGCGCTGACCAGACCTGTGGCCCTTGCTCCCAGGGGATGTAGATTTCCCAGCCGGTGTCGCCCACATAGCTGATGCGGAATATGTCGACGTTGACGTCGGCTCCCACCGTGTCCAGCGTGATCGAACGGACCGATCCGTAGGGCGAGCCTTCCTGCGACAGGTCGGCGCCGGTGAGCTGAGAGAGAATTGCCGGTGCGTTCGGACCCCACAGGCCGATCGTCACGTAGTCCTCGGTGCGGTTCGTATAGGTGACTGAGCCGTTGGTGGGCATGTATTTCTTGATCCATGCCTCGTCGCGGCCACCATCGAAAGCGCCCGTGACAACGCGGATGTGCTCGTCGCCCAAACGCAACATGGTCAGGTCGCTGTGGAATCCTCCGTCGGGGTTGAGCCATGGGGTGTACGTGCTAGAGCCGACCGGCTTGTCTACCTTGTTCACCGACAGGTACTCGGCAAAGGCCACTGCTCCGGGGCCCGTCAGATCGAGAATTTGAAAAGCGGTCAGGTCGACCATGCCAGCGTTCTCGCGCAGGTTCAGATGCTCGGCATCGATGATGGGTGACCACCACCGGTTGTCCCACTCGACTTCGCGTTCGCTCAACCCATACTTATCGAGCAGGTCGGCATTGGTCGTATACCAGTGGGGGCGTTCCCACACTCGGGCGGTGAAGTACTCGGCGCCGAGCGCATCGGTGACCGGCTTGAGGCTCGACTCTTTCAGGCCGCGGCGTGACTCCCACTGCTCAGACGGGTGCACGATGCCATAGGTCTTGTTGAAGTGTTCTTCGGCTCGAGCCCAAATGTGCTCATCGCTCTTCTCGTCGGCATAGAACCGAGCGATGTCGCTGGCGTGAGGATCGATGACTCGCGGGTAACCGTAGGTCATCCACTCGGCCACGACCTGGGCCATGCCCGGGCCCTCTTTCACCCAGACCGCAGCCGCCGACCACAGGTTGCGCACGTCGGGTAGCTCGCCCAGGCACGGCATGGCGTCGGGTGTGAGCGAGAGCAGGCCGTTGATGGCGTATTTGATCTCCGCGTCGCCGAGCATGTCCATGAGCTCGATGGCTTCTTCCATCTGCTGGTCGAAGTCATCGATCGTGAAAGGCATCTCGGTCGGTGAAAGAGCAGCTTCTTCGTTCGAGGGGATCTCGTCGGGATGATGCAAGATCGGTCGATGTGCATAGGAACCGACTTCCATCGAGCCTGCTGACTGGCGTTCGTAACAGAACGTGTCCATGTCGCGAACGATCGGGTAACCGATTTCGTTGTTGGTCTCGACCAGAACGTCCATGGGGCCGACGTCGGCCATCTGGTGCACAGCAGGCACCAGCGGTATGTAGGTGCCGGCCATGTTGGCGATGCGGTTCGACCACACGCCGCAGGCGATGACCACGTACTCGGCTTGGATCGTGCCCTTGTCGGTCACCACGCCGGTGATGCGCGTCATGCCGGGAACCGGATCTTCTTCGGTCAGCATCTCGAGCACTTCGGTGTTGGCGAACACCTGAAGACCCGCCGTCTCGATTGCTTCCTTGCGCATGACGGTGCCGGTCTCGAGTGAGTCGACCACCGACACGGTGGGGCAGTGGAAGCCGCCGAGGATCACGTCGTCGTTGATGAACGGCACGAGTTCCTTGACCTGGGCGGGCGTGAGCAGCTCGGCTTCGACACCCCATGCCTTGGCCGATGTCATACGGCGTTCGAGCTCGTTCATGCGCTCTTGGGTGCGAGCGACCTCGATGCCACCCGAGTCGACACTCAAGTTCAGGTCGCGGTACTGGTTGGCACTCTGAACGCCGAGGAGTGCCATTTCCTTGTTGTGGTCGACCGGGAAGATGAAGTTCGATGCGTGACCAGTGGAACCGCCGGGATTGGGAAGTGGCCCTTTGTCGAGCAGCACCATGTCGGTCCAGCCCAAGCGAGCCAGATGTCCAACGAGGCAATTGCCGACGATGCCGGCGCCTATGACGACGACCTTGGCCGAGGAGGGGAAGTCACTCATGTGAATCTCCGAAAGAAGAGAGGGGATGAAGGCTGGCGATCCACCGATCAGGTCACAGGAGAACGGATCTCATGTTGAGTTTCTGATCGATGAGTGATATATCACTCATGTATCACTGGCGATCCTACGACGCTTCGTCATATCGAGCAACCCGAAATCGTTCCGATAACGAACAGGTGCCCGGCACCGACTCGTTATGTGGTGGAGACCCATGGCGACATCACTAAGCGAAGAGGCCTATAGCGAGCTCCGATCCATGATCGTGCGCTTGGTTTTCGCGCCGGGAGATGTGCTTCGCGAGGACGATCTCCGCGATCAGCTCGGTATCGGGCGCACGCCCATCCGAGAAGCGCTCCAGCGACTCGAGCGCCAACATTTTGTCAACGTCGTGCCTCGTCAGGGAATCTTTGTCACCGGAATCGATGTCGGCGAGTTGTCCATGTTGTTCGAGACTCGCTCGGTGCTCGAACCCTACGCTGCTCGGCTGGCGGCGTTGCGGGGCACCGACGAGTCGTGGGAAGCCATGGAGCAAGCGCTCGACCGCACCGTCGGCGTGACCAACGGTGACGAGTTACTGGCGATCGACCGTTCCTGTCATGAGCTGATGTGGCAGGCTGCCGGCAACCGATTCCTGATCGACACGCTCGACATGCTCTACGCCCAGAGCGACCGGCTGTGGCATCTGTATCTGTCCGATGTTGCCGACCCGGGCCATGCCGTCGAGGAACATGTCGCCATCTTGAATGCCTTGCGCTCGGGCGAGAGCGATTTGGCGGCGTCGCTGGTCGACGACCATGTCGCCTCGTTCGACGCCCAGATCCGAGATGCCGTGACCGCCGGGTTGGCTTCACCGCTGGGAGCGTCCTAGCAAGATGTCGAGCAGCGTCAGCCCGGTCGGCAGAAACCGTTGTCGATACCCACCGTGCATTGTGCGATGAGCATGGCATCGCCGATATCGATCCGACCGTTGCTGTCGAAGTCGGCTGCGGCCCCGTAGATCTGAGTGGTTGGTGCAGCCAGCGGACAGGTCGGCGAGTTATCGCGAAGTCCAACGGTGTGCTGGGCGATGAAGAGTGCATCGCCGATCGTGAGTTCGTTGTCGCAGTCGACGTTGCCATGGCTGACGGTGTCGTTTCCGGCGCCGGGTGTGCCCAGAGACTGCGACGGCGCCCACGATGACGCCACGACATTGTCGAGCGAGAGATCGGCGAGGGAGAGTGATGGACCCTGGCCGTCAGGGGTGGTCGCCCAGGGATTCACATCGTTGTAGGTGACGGTGTCGACGGTCGCGCCGACTGCATCGATCAAGGTGATGGTTTCGCCGCCGTCGTTCAGGCGGCCCTGGTAGTGACCAATTGGTCCATCGTTCGGCCCGAAACCGTAGACGGCACTCGATGCTGCGCCTGCACCTTCGGGGATCACGAAGGCGAAGCCGCCAGGCTCGATCTGGCTACCGACGGGGAAAGTGAAGTCGATGCCGGCGCTGAAGCTGAATCCGGAAAGGTTGATGACCGAGTTGGTGGTGTTGGTGATCTCGATGAATTCGGCCAGGTACTGGTCGGCTCCCGCAAGCTGCGGCGGGTTCGGGTTGTATTGGATCTCGCTGATCACGATGCCTTCGCCCGGCGAAGCGCCGGGGTTACCGGTCACGGCAACGTTGAAGACGTCGGCCTCGTTGCACCCTGGTGACCACGCTTGGAACGCATCGCTGTTGGCGGCGTCGAACGAACGGGCGATGATGGCGACCTGGCCAGCAGGCAGCGATGCCGGCCCGTTGTAGGCAATGGCGGCAGGGCTCAGGCTGCCATCGATGTTGCGAGGGTCGCCGCCGTCGGTGCGGTAATAGACCTGACCTCCGTTGGGGTTCGTGATCGACAGCACTCCATTGGCAACACTCAGGCCCACGGGGTCATCTTGCTGCAGCAGCGGCCCGGTGAAGTTCGTGTCGGGCTTCCAGGGCGCCTGGTCCGGACGAGCCGTACCGAAGACTGCCCTGTCGGCTCCCGGGCTGCGATATTCGTCGAGCAGCCAGGTGTTGCGCTGATCGATCCACGTGGTGAGCGAGTTGACGAACGACGACTCGTCGGCGCCGCCGGCGGCGATCAACTCTTGACGACGTGCATCGAGACGGGGTGCGAAGGCGGTGGCGCTCAACGGGCCGCCATCGAAATGGGCGCAGGCGATGCGGTCACTGGCAAGCAGGCGGAACTCGAGGAAGTCGTCGAGCTCGTGGGCCAGGAAGTCAGGACTCGTGTATCCCGCCCAGCCCCAGCCGGTCGGCCCGCCGCGGTTGTACTGGTCGTTGCTGTATCCCAGGTCCATGTCCCAGTTGAAGAAGTGATAGCGGTACTCACCGAACCTGGCGGCCAGGTTGATCGGACCAGCCGTGCGGAAATTCTTGATGTTGCGGTAGTCAGACACCTTTGCCTGCCATTGAACGAGCAGGTAGTCGATCAGCGAATCGGGGTTGATCGTCGACGTGGCATCAGCCCATGAACTGAAAGGCGCTCCCATGGTGTTGTTGCCCAAGCCATTGGATGTGCCGCTACTCGGCGTGACCTCGTTCGTGGACCATGCCAGCCACTGGTCTTTCTCGATGCCGGTGTAGCTTTCCATGAAGCCACCCTCGGGGCGCTCCTGCATGTGGCGAACGCCGCTGTCGACGCCACTCTTGTAGTACCGCACGAACCGGCCGTGCGGCGAGAGTTGGCCCGCTTCGAGCAGTGCATCATGAGCGAAAATCTGTCGCAGGTGTGTGCTGTCGCCCTGGTTGTTGCGAAGGAAGAGTTGGTCGATGCTGGTGGCGGGTTCGATGCCATAGTAGTTGTCACTGAACAGGTCGGCGCTGAGTGTGCCGTTGCCGTACGCGCCCCGGAAGAAGAATTTGTCACTTTCGCCGGCATCGACTCCGCCCTCGCTGGCCTTGACACCAGCGTTTGCAAATGCGGGAGAAAGCCCGGTGGATGGTGGCGCGATGAACTCGAAGGTGCGAGTCAGTTCGTCTTCGCCTGCGGCGGCGGCCAGACCGTTGGGCCAGGTGGCGATGACCGGCGCGCCGGTGTCGGGCTCGAAGACATAACTGTGCGTCGCGAGCGCGCTGGCTTCGCCGTTTCGTATCGCCTGAGCTTGGATTACCTGAACACCGTTGTTCGGCACCGTGATCGGCCCGGTGTACAGGGTGGTCGTTGTTCCGTTACCAGCAGTGTTGAAGAATACGTCGGCGCCGGCAATGGTCGGGGAAAGAGTGACGACCTGGCTCGAGGAATACCAACCGCGCTGCACGCTGAAGATCACGTCGAGGACCGGATTGTTTGCGACCTGGGGTGTCGGCGTGCCCGCTACCCACCGTGCCGAGTCGGTAGCCCCGACGCTGGCGTCGACCGAAACCAGGCTGTCGCCATCGCCGTCTGCTGTTGCGGGCCAGGGGGCGGCATCGTCGTAGATCACCTGGTCGATGATCGTGTTCGCGGCATCGACCAGGGTCAGGTTCTCGCCGCTATTCGAAAGGGTTCCGCCAAATTCTCCCGTTGGAGCAAATCCGAAGACGGCTTCGAAGTCCTGCGCATTCTGCGCCAGCACGATGTAACTGTCAGCTTCGATGCTTGTTCCGGCAGTGAAGGTAAAGGTGATACCGGTCAGAAACTGCCAGCCGGACACGTTGACCGACGACGATGTGGTGTTGTGCAGCTCGACGAACTCGTGGCCTTCGGCCTGGCCATCGGGGTTGTAGAAAAGCTCGGAGATCACGATGTCGCCTGCGGCCTGTGCAGAGGCTGTGCTGGTCGGCAGGGCCGTGAACAGCATGACTGTGGCGATCAGAGCGGCGAGCACTCGGTAGCCATGTCGGTGAAGAACTGCTTGACTGTGCATAGGAGTCCTGTCGGCCGACATGGCGGACAGAGCAGCGATCCATGGCGAAAGATGACAAATGCCCGTGCGGGGTTGGGCAAAAGTACACAGTGCATTGCGAGCTGATTCATGTTGGTGGTGCAGGCCTGGGGAGCACTGCAGAAGGGTTGATGCGTGCCCGGTACAGCGCCTACGTTCGCCACAACCGCGCTTTTCTGCTCAACAGCTGGCATCCCGACACACGCCCGACGTCGTTGGAATTCGATCCAGCGATCGAGTGGCTCGGGCTGGAGATCGTCGACAGCGAGTCCGGTGGGGTACTCGACAATGCGGGCATCGTTGAGTTCCGCGCCCGGTTCGCTCGTGGTGGTGAGCATCTCGAGCTGCATGAACGCAGTTCGTTCGAACGAGTCGATGGCGATTGGGTTTATATCGACGGCACGTGATGCAAGCGCGGACCCGGCATCGCGACTACGGCCGTTGGGCGCAGCGAGCTTCGGCCGGCAGTATTGGGAACGACGGGCGGCGGCGACCAATACTGGGCTTCATGAACCGACTTGACGACAAAGTGGCACTGATCACCGGCGGCGCTCGCGGCCAGGGCGCCGCAGAAGCCGAACTGTTCGTGAGCGCCGGCGCTCAGGTCGTGGTCACCGACGTGCTCGACGAAGAAGGGCAAGCCACCGCCGAGCGATTGGGCTCAGCGTGTGAGTACCTGCATCACGATGTGGCGTCCGAACTCGAATGGAAGACCGTGGTGAAGACGATCATGGATCGCCACGGTCGGCTTGATGTGCTGGTGAACAACGCCGGCATCTTTCGTACCGTCGGGCTCATCGAGACATCGCTCGAGATGTGGCAACAGATGATGGACGTCAACCAGACCGGTGTCTTTCTGGGCATGCGGACTGCGGCGCCGGCAATGCAGGCGAACGGCTCGGGCAGCATCGTCAACATCTCGTCGATCGCCGGTATGAAGTCGGCCGCAATTGCGCACGCCTATTCGGCATCGAAGTGGGCCGTCCGCGGCATGACCAAGTCGGCAGCAGTCGAATTGGCGCCGTCTGGGGTGCGGGTCAACTCGGTGCACCCTGGCATCATCGACACGAACATGCTGCAGGAGTTCGGTGGCGCCCTCGGCGGCCTTCAAGCTCGTATTCCCCTGGGCCGGTTCGCTAGTGCGGAAGAGGTCGGCAAGCTCGTGCTCTTCCTGGCATCGGATGATTCGAGCTATTGCACCGGCCACGAGTTCGTTGTCGACGGCGCGATGACCAGCTAGGCAGTCAGCGCTTGCGGTGGGGGTCGACCGGTGCGCTCTGCCATATCGATGGGTGCGGATCGTGCTCGGAGTGGTGCGGGTCGAGTTCGTCGATGTGGCGATTCAGGATGTCGAGGCGCGTTTTGGCATCGATGTAGAGTCGGAACGCGTTGCGGGCTTCGAGCTGGGCGGCTTTCTCTTGGGCCAGGGCCTGTTCGTGATCAGCCAACGACGCAGCTTCGGTGTCGATGTGTGCCTGTTCGGCGTCGACCAACAGGCGGGCTGCTGTGAGATCGAGTTCGGCGACCCGGTGGCGTTGGTCTTCGGCTCGTTCGGTGGCACGTGCAAGTTCGGCGAGTACGTTGTCTGACTGGCTGGTGAGTTCGATCTCCTGGGTGGCGAGCACCATGATTGCCAGCGGCAGGCTCTCGATCAGCGTGCCCATGGGCGAACCGAACGGACCGAGCGCCCGACCTTGGCTCACGCGTAGTGGTGCGAGCACCAGGGTGGCTTCGGCGAGCGACGTGACCAAGGCGGCGACGGTTGGCTCGACATCGACGACCTCGGCGGTGATCCTGGCCTCGGCCAGCAACGCAACGATGCGGTCGTGTTCGGCTTGGTCGTCGATCGCGGGCACGTGAGCGATGACCTTTGCCTGTTGCCAGGCTTCGTCGCGTTTGCAGAGCCAGGCCATCAGCGTGATGAGCTTGCCGAGCTGATCGTCGGACCACCACAAAGAAATGGTGCGCTGATCGGGTGGCGTGGTCTCGAAGCGTTCCCAATCGCCGTCGTCAGCGAGCACGATCGCCACATTGGTGCCGAGCCGGGCACAGCTTTGCAGCATGTGGCCGTACTCCTGCTGTTCGTTCTCGGTGCCGCGCAGGTCGCGGGCGCCAAAGACGGACAAGTTGGCGCGAACGTCGCCGATGCCATGGGACTGGATCAGGGTGGTGACGCCGACCTCGAGGTCACCCGCAGCCACCACTCGGGCGTAACTTCCCGGAGTGATGTCTGCCAGCTCGCGAGTCAGGTCGGCTTCGATTTCGGCAGCTTGTCGACGCAAGCGAGGACCGGAACCCTCGAGCAGCCTCACGGCCGTGGTGTAGCCGACTTCGCCTTCGATCCATGATGCAACGGTGAGAACTCGACGGCGGGCGATGAAGTCACGCGGTACGAACACGAGCGAACAGGGTCGCCAGTCACGGCCGCCGAAGGGCTCGCCGGCCATGCGCCGCAGATGTTTGCGAGCCTGCGTGTAATGGAAGGCTCCGCTGCTGTCGCTCCAACGATCGGGCACGTCGCGTCGCTGCAGGTAGCTGTAGAGCGCGACCAGTACGATGCCTGAGATGGCACCGGCAATGGGGCTGATGGCGATGATGGCACCGCCGCAGGCGATGGTGCCGGCCAGGCTCACTCGCCGGTCGTACCACTTGAATCGGGGCCGGAACGAGGTGCTTCCTGCCCGGATCTCGTAATACGTGGCGTAGTTGATCATGCCGTAGCTCGCCAGAAAGAACATGGAGATGATTGGGGCAATGGCGTTGAGATCGCCAGCCGCAATGGTGACCAATGCAATGGCCGACGAGACCAGCGTGGCCCGACGAGGATTCTTGAGTGGGCCACTGCCGTGGGCGAAGATCTCGAGCTTTGGTAACACCCGGTCTTCGCCGAGTCGTTGCAGGACCCGGGGACCACCCAGCATCGAGGCCAGCGCCGATGACACGGTCGCCGCGAGTACCCCGACCACGATTGTTGGTTCAGCCAGCGAGATCTTGGCCATGATGGTCGTTGTCTCTTCGACCAGCACTGCTGCGGGAGCGTCTCCGGCCAGCAATATGAACGCACCTACGTAGACAACCGTGGACACACCGACGGCGGCGAACGTGCCTTGCGTGATCGACCGACTGGGCGTGCGGAGATCGCCGGACATGGCCACGCCCTGGCTGAATCCGGTCACCGCCGGGAAGAAGATCGCGAACGCCGCCCAGAACGACACGCCTTCGTCTGATGCGGTGGTTGCGTCGGCCAGCTGTGTCCCTTCGAACTCACCAAACGCGCCGGCAAAGAACGAGATGAGCGAGATCACCAGTAACGCCAGCACGAAGAACTGCAAGCGAGTTGCCAGGTCGGAACCAACCAAGCCGATACCCATGAGCACAACCACGGTGACCGCAGCGATCAGCTGGATCAAGCGAGCACTGTCGCTGTCGAACGCGCCGGCGAGAGCTTCGGCAAAACCAATGGCGTAGAAGCCGATCGACACCGAGATCGCGGCGTACAAAACGAGCCCGACCGCGCCGCCGAACTCGATGCCGAGCGTGCGTGAGATCAGGAAGTACTCGCCGCCGCCTTCGACCTTCATGTTCGTGGCCACGGTGGCCAAGGAGATGCTGGTCAGGATCGAGACCGACGTGGCGAGCGCCAGGATGACGAGTGCCTTGATGATGCCCACGCTGCCGACCACGTACGGAACACGCAGGAACAGCACCAGCCCCAGAATCGTCAGGATGCTGGGCGTGAACACACCGCCAAAGGTGCCCAGCCCGGGCGCTGGAACGTTTTCGGCAACCGAGTTGTCGCTGGAGTCGCCGCGACGCAGAGTCAGGCGCAAAGCCACCTCGTCCCAACCATGTCACGGCAAGCAGGCGGGTGGCCGAGGTCCATGGCTGAATCATAGGACGAAGTTGTAAGTAGTGTTTCGCGATCGAGGATGTGACCACAGCAGAAGGCGAAACAGATCAGGCGGCGGCCGAAACGTCTGTATCTGTAGAGCGTCGCCGACGCGTTGCGTTGGTCATTGCGGCAACGGCGATGCTGCTGGCTGCGTTCGTCGGCACGGCCACCAATATTGCGATTCCGGTACTCGAAGAAGAGTTCCCCGACGTCGGTCTGACGCACATTGCTTGGGTCATCTCGGCGTTCGCCGTCACGCAGGTGACGTTCATGCTGCTCGGCGGCAGGCTCGCCGATCGCATCGGGCGACGCAAGATCTTTGTGATCGGCCTCGGCGTATTCGCCATTGGCGCCGCGCTCTCGGCACTGGCACCTGGCATCGACCTGGTCATTGCTGCTCGGGTCATTCAGGCCCTTGGTGTTGCGCTCGTTATCCCGTCGTCGCTGGCAGCGGTGCTGCCGCTGTACCCGAAGACCCAACACGGAGCCGTCGTCTCACTCTGGTCCTCCATGGGTGTACTCGGTGCAGCGGCCGCCCCGACTGTGGCCGCTGGACTACTCGAAGTCTCCAGCTGGCGAGTGGTGTTCGCGATCGTGGTACCCATCGCTCTTGCCGGCATGGTCTTGGCCACCAAGTACATGGCCGACGACAGCGTGTTGGAGCGGCCACCCCCGCTGGACCTGCTCGGCACGGTGACTGGCACATTGGCCGTGGGTGGGGCGACGTTCGTCATCGTGCAGGGTCGGGCGTGGGGCTGGTTCGACGCCCGCATCGCTGCGGTGTTCGTGGTGGCAGTCGTTGGAGCAGTGATCTTCGTGCGATCGTCACGCAGTCATGATGAACCACTGCTCGACTTCGGGTTGGTCGCCATCCCGTCGTTTCGCACCGTGACCGCAGCCAGTGCCCTGTTGGGGATCTCGACGTCGGCAACCTGGTTCCTGTACCCCTTGTTCCTGAGCGATGTGTGGGACTACTCCAACCTGCAGATCGGGTTGGCCATGACGCCGGGTCCGCTCACGCTGGTGATCTGCGCGCCGATCGCCGGCCTGCTCGTGGACCGCTACGGCTATCGAGAACTGTTGATCTTCGGCGGCACGATGGCCACGCTGGGTACTGCATGGATGGCATGGCGCCTGCGACCCGACGAGGTTTACGTCCGAGCCTTTCTTCCCGGCACGCTGTCGATCGGCTTGGGTATGGCATTCATGCTCGGACCAGCCAACGCGGCGGCGCTTCGAGAGGTGCCTGCAGAACAGCTCGGTGCCGCCAATGCTGCCTTCAACACCGCTCGCTCTGCATTTGCGGCCTTCGGCGTGGCCATCACCACCGCCATGATCGGCAACGCCGTCGTGGGCGAACGCATCGACGAGTTCCGCCTGGGCTGGTGGTCGATGTCCGCCGTCATGAGCCTGAGCCCGCTGCTCTTACTGCGCTACTACCGCCCGTCCCCCGCGAACTGAGATTAGCAACCGCTGCCCGAGTCCGCGCCGCCGATGGGCTTTTGCACCACGGGTGACGCAGCGCGAGAACAAAGTCGACAACTCCGTGCTGCTGCGTTGGACCGCCGCCACATAGTTCTAGGTCGTGACCGAGATGTCGGCCGGGCGGCTGCTCGATTGCACGAGCATGGCGTTCGGTCCGTCGTTGTCGGCAAAGCGCCTGGCGGCTTCCGATGCGATCAGCCCGTGGTCGAGCCAGCGCTGCACGATGCGTTGCTCGATGACCGCCATCGGGACATCGACCGAGACAGTCAGGTCCAAGAACGGCGCCAGCGCACTCCAGGGATGCTCGTCGAGAAGCAGGTAGTTGCCTTCGGTGATCAGGATCTGCTGATCGGCGGTCACGATGTGGGCGGCGTTGCGGGTGAGTTCCAGGGTCCGATCGAACTCGGGCACGGTGATCGCTTGTGCCGGCTCGGTGCGGAGACGACGAAGAATCGCGGCGTACCCGTCGACGTCGAATGTATGGGGTGCTCCCTTGCGCTGCCGGTCGCCCCGGGCTTGGAGAATCTGGTCGTCGTAGTGGAAGGCATCCATGCCCAACAGAGCAGCCTTGGGCGCGAGCGCAGAGCACAGCTCGAGGGCCAGCGTGGTCTTTCCCGACGCCGGCGCGCCCGAAATCGCAATCACGAACCGTTGAGTCGCCGGCAACGGATCGGGGAGTGCGTCGAGGATGGCCTGCATTGCACAGTTGTAGCGCGCGGAGCTGGCTTCGGCCACCGAGCCGATTCGAATTAGGGTCGCTCACATGGCTTCGAACAACGCGCTCACAGAAGACGATGTCGCGGCGCAGGTGCTCGACTGGTTCAACGACGCATGGGATCCCGACCTGTCACTCATCGAATGGCGTGCTTTGCTGGTCGACTCGGGCTGGGCGGTGCCGTCGTGGTCATCGGACTGGTTCGGCCGTGATCTACCGGCGTGGGCCGACCGAGTGGCTCACCACACCATTCGCAGAGCTGGCGGCGTGTCGGTCCCGCTGGGCGGTGGCATGGGGCTGGCGGCCCCGACCATGTACGACCATGGCAGCGACGAACTCAAACACAAGTTCTTGCGCCCCACGCTCACCGGTGAACTGGCATGGTGCCAACTGTTCTCCGAACCCGTTGCCGGGTCCGATCTGGCGGGTCTCAAGACCACGGCAGAACAAGATGGCGACGAATGGATCGTGAACGGCCAGAAGGTATGGAACACCAGTGCCGACCATGCCGACATGGGCATCCTGGTCGCTCGCACGGACTGGGCCGCGGTGAAACACGCAGGTTTGTCGTTCTTCGTGATCGACATGCACCAAGAAGGAGTAGAGGTTCGCCCGATCGAGCAGATGAACTACTACAACTCGTTCAACGAGGTCTTCCTGACCGAGGCCCGGGTGCCGCACGAGAACATGGTCGGTGCATTGGGCGACGGATGGAAGGTCGCCCGAGGCACCCTGGCCCACGA
>ENA-ORXT01000237-ORXT01000237.1-marine-metagenome-genome-assembly--contig:-NODE-237-length-92290-cov-7.833483_pt1 | contig 92290 bp, 71 predicted proteins | sample MGYA00237868_ERZ511482 | MGnify/ENA metagenome assembly ERZ511482 | reverse complement strand
GGCAAAAGCTTTTTGTGTTAAGCCTGACTGGTCAAACTCTTCTTTAAACTTATCTAAATCCATATCTTTACTTTTTTTACAAAAGTCTAATCTATTTCTTGATTTTACAATATGTACTTAGGCGGATGCTTACAAATATGTAACAATATAAAAGAATGTGCTTTTGTCTCAGAGATTGATATTATCGGAAATGAACTATGGAGAAAGGATCTAGATTTTTTAGACATCACACATAGAACCACATTTATAGAAGATGATACTATATATATATCTGGGAATGAATACTTTTCTGAACAGAAATTCATTCTTCATAAGATGACAACAGATGGAGATAGCGTTGCTACATTTGATGTTTTATCATCTGATGTTCCTTACACTGATATGTTTCTTCTAGCAGTAAAAAAATTCAATAATGATATTGTGCTTGGGGGAAGAGGTATATATCAAGATACAATGCATACATTAATGTTTGTTATTAATGAAAACGGCAATGTAGACAAGATAATTAATCCTACTTCACATACGTCCTCATCTAAAATTTGGGATATGACCATAGATAATGCGAACAATCTAGTCGTATTCTTTGAATTAAAAAATAGATTTCAAGAACAGATAAGAAAGATCATCAGATTCGATGAAAACTATAATGAGACTTGGTCTTACACTTCTGATAGTTTACTTTTTAACCAATCAGTTTTAAAAGGTTGTGTATTAGAAGATACCAGGATTGCATACGTTAATCAGCATCCAAATAGACATTTCGATTCTGTACATGCTATAAATCCAGATAGTACAATTAGTTGGATCTATGATTGGCCCGATGTCAATTATCTTGAAATAAAGATTCATAGACTAAAAACTTTAAATAATGGTGACATTCTAGGAATGGGTCGTACAACTAATTTCGAAAATGATCCTATCATAGAAGATGCACCCTATATATTTAGAATGTCTCCTGATGGTGAATTATTATGGGAAAAAATATTTGTTGAAATAGATCCAGCAGATGGTGAGTCAAAAGGTGGAGCAATATGGGATGTGGAAGAACTAGAAAATGGGGATCTACTTGGTACAGGATATTTAAGAAATGAATATTGGGATGTGTTACTTTTCAAAACGGATGCTAATGGATGTATAAACGAAGACGACTGTGATAAAGTGAGTATCATCACAACAACAGAAGAACTATCAGATGATTATCAAAGTATAAAACTATTTCCACAGCCTGCAGTTGATAATCAAGTTACCCTTCAGGTTGATCAAGATATATTTTCTAAAGATTTAATTATACAATGCTATGATCTTCAAGGAAGGAAAATGTCAATAAATTTAGCTAAGATAACTTCAACTGAGTATAATATTTCTCTACTACCCAAAGGAATAAATATATTGCAAATCACTGATCATAAAGGAAAAAGAATTGTTCAGAAGATAATAAACCTTTAATGCACTATAATACTATTTATCACAAGCGTCCAAAACGTTTGAGTTAATAAAATAGGATGCTGTATTTACGAACAAAACAAGTTGTAAATAGCTCAAAATAGAAAGCAATCCCTCACATTTAAAACAGTGTCATTTGAGGAGGTGGTTTGTTGAGTTTAATAATAGGATTATTAAGCCATTTCCAGAGGTTTATTTTGACAAATAGATTGATTCGTAGGAAGTTTACAAGATTGGATAGATTCCATTTGTATTCTGCTTTTCTTTTTAGATAATTGAGCAGTAAAATGGCTATAAGTGAGCTCCACATTTGTATACGAACGGCATTAGGACTTGTTCCCACAAATGTTTTGACTTTGAAAAGTTGTTTGAGTTGTTTAAAGAATACCTCAACATCCCATCTAGCCTTATAAAGCTGAGATATTGTATCTGCTGTCCAAGACATATTGTTACTTAATAAAATCAGGGTTTTGTCATTGACCTCATCATAGACACGAACTATTCTTAGTTTCTTAGGGTACTTTCGAGAGGTGTAAAAGCCTGTAAGTGCTATGTCTTCGTCTGATAAGATGTGGTCATCTTTATCTTTAGTAAGAAAAGATTCTAGGACTTCTATTTGGGCATTGGATTTAAGTCTAGTTACGAAAAACACTCCACTGCTGTCCAAATCGTTTAGCCAACCAAAATCCACATAAGCCCTATCTACCACAAGTACTGAAGATGCAGGGAATACCGTCTGTTTGGCCGCCACTGAATCATGCACTTTACCTTCGCTAATCACTGCGTATGAAGGAAGTCCTGTATCATAATTCAGTACAGCATGAAGCTTAATGGCTCCTTTTTTAGTTCTGAATTTGGCCCAATCGAACAATCCTAAACACAAAGGAATTACAGAGGCATCCATAATGAAGATTTGTCGCTTTAGTCTTCTGGCGTATTTTTTCCTGATGAATTAAGCGATCAATTATTTAAACGAGGAGTTCAATCCTTATTGAAAGCTGAAATGGAAGCTCATTTAGGATACCCACCTGGCGAAAAACCAACAAGTAATAATCAACGAAATGGCTTTTCAAAAAAGACTTTAAAACATCCAAGGGAGATGTTGGAATAAGTGTTCCATGAGATAGGGATTCTAGCTTTGATCCAGTGATTGTTCCAAAGCACAAACCCGTGAGTAAAGCAATCGAAGATGTCATGATTTCACCTATGCAAAGGAATGAGTAATGCAGTTATAATAGAATTCATTGAAGGAACATATTCTGTTCAATATTCAACATCTCAAGTTTCAATTATAACAAATTCTTTGCTAAAGTCATTAGAGCCTGGCAAACCAGACTTTTGGAGGATCTTTATCCCATCATCTGGATTGATGCTATTCATTATAAAATAAGAGAAGATGGCAAGATTAAATCTAACGAACATCAGAAAAAAATGGCAAAAAGATCGATTCGGTTGGGCAAAAATTTACAACCAATTGTATATTCATTTTGAAAATAGAATTTCTTAACCTAAACCCATGTTTTTGAAAATCTATCTCAAACACAAAATATTGGCTGATCTCGAGTATAATGTAATCAAGTGTAATACTTGCAATGGAAAAACTGAAAGTCAACTTAGAAAGAACTTAAGTTTTCAAATAATTGTTCATATCATTCAATGAATATCATCTCTTCTCTAACGAAAGAAATCAAGGTCTTTTGTTTAGAGAGTAATTCATAACCCATCAATCCGTCTAGCATAAGTTCGTGCCCTTCATTCAAATGAGATATATCGCTAAACATAGTTTGCATATCCGTAAATTCTTTATCACCAATTTTTATACTTTCAAGTTTCCCCTTGATTCCTTCTTTAATAATACCATCAGCACCGTTCAATTCCTCAAGCCTTATTTCACTTGTGTATTTTTCAAGTATATTGAATAAACCATCACTCATCAAGTTTGACTCGGCTCCACTATCAATACCAAAGTAGTATGGCTTATTATTTATCTGCGCTTCAAGTACAGGTAAATGTCCTTTCAATTTTAATGGAATTTTTTTCAGAGTATAACCCGTTAGGTTTTCGGCTCTATAGATTTCAAAAAATTGCGGATTAATCAGGAGCATGAGAAGATTCTCATAGTCAAATATGATGTCATATTCCTTAATAAGTTCATAGCCAATAAGTCCATGAAAATTCATTTCTAATTCCTCTTCCAAATGAGATAAATCAAGGGTCATAACTTTTTGATCGTTCAGTTGAATTCCCACGAAATCAAGTTGATCTACAACCTCAATATCTAATCCAGAAATATAACTACTTACACCCTTGGCAGATGACATTGAACTTCTACTGGCTTCACTAGCAGTAAGATATTTTGAGTTTAGTATAACCCTTGGTGCCCCACTATCAAATATAAATGTCCTAAGCTCTCCATTTAAGGTTACATCCACAGCAATTAAATTACCAATCATTTTAAATGGAATCTCAATGAGGTCCTTACTAGATTTTTGCACTACAGATTCATTCTTCATTGTTTTTACCTCCATCTTAAAAAGATCAAGACTTCTCAATAAATTGTTCTCATTGAATATAAAAGTAGCTACGTTGACTCCTTTCTTTTGATAATCAATTTTGTATTTCAACTGAAGACCGTCCTTTAGTTCCAATAGCTCGAGCTCTTCATGAGATTTCACAGTTTCATCTAATTGAGTAAGAAGCTGAGTTAGAATCATCTTTGCCACTTCTCCAGTATGGCCTGCTATGGTAAAATCCTCTGATAAATAACTTGTGAGTTGTTTTGTAGAATGGCTATCAATTGATTGAACAGTAAGGTTAACAATTTTTCTACATTGCTCCAGATCTTGATCAGTTATAACTTGAGCCATAAATAATAAAGCCCATAGTAATTTCCTTTTCATCATTTCCTTCTTTTTTGTTTACAGCTGCAAACTAGGATGACGAGGATTAAATTTCCAGTTATAATGGGTGGATTTTAGTACTAGACCCTATGTAATTTGATGGTTTTCAGTAATTCAGCGCGAGATTTGATGTTAAGCTTTTTAAAAATGTTGTTAACATGCGTTTTTACTGTGCTTAAGCTTATTGAAAGTTGTTGTTCTATTTCTTTATTACTAAAGCCTTTTTCAATAAGAGAAACAATGGTTAATTCTCTTACTGTTAAATTATCTAGAGGATTTATTTTTTCTTGGTCCGAATTGGCGAAATGTGGTTTAATCAAATAAGTTATTCCAACTGTAATTAGAAGGCAACCAGAAACTACATAAAAATAATTCGTTTTTACTTCGTCCTTTTCAAGATCAATAACAATTACGGATGATTTACCTGATTTTTGCGTAGAAATTCGATTATTTTCTTTTTTCTGAAAAAGAAGCAACATTCCAAAAACAATGCAAAGAATGCTGAGAGGTAACTTGTAATTGTACTTATTCATGTTTTCTTAATACATCATTGTAATTGCTACTTCTTAATTGCCTTTCTGGTAGTACTTCTATTCCCAACTTGCAAAAATATGAGGTAAGCACCAGATGGCCACCTTGCGGTATTTATCGAAAAATTACTTTCAAGCCCATCCACTGGAATTTTCTCCATCAGTTCTCCAAACGCATTATAAATAAATATTGTTTTGTCCACTGCGTCTTCCAAAAAATTAATCGTTAGTTCATCCATGAAGATATTTGGCAAAACCTCAAGTGTTATTGATGACTTCATTTCAGTTGTGCTCACAGGATTACAATCTAGATCTAAAGGAGCTAAGCTTGAGTTAAGTGAATTAGCGACAAACCTAAAATAGCAATTGTTTTCATAATATAATGCCTCCATAAAGCCATCGTTGAAATTATCTCCATGATCAACATCTGCTACGATAACTTTTTGTTGGTATAGGGTTGAAACTTGCGGAAAAACGGTATGGCCAAAAATCATCTTTTCCCCATTAAATGAGGTAATTATATCATCAACTTCAGTTTGAGTTAATTCTTCATTTGCAATTCCTCGATACCAATACACTCCTTCGTCAGATCCACCATTGACGACTTCACAACCAATATTTCCACTTGGACAATTGCCGTCCATTCCTAGTCTACCGAAGTCATTGATTTGATCATAACTTAGGTTTAAGTTTCGCACTTGAGGGCTCAAGCCAGCATGAACCAAAATTGCGGAATTACCTGCATTTTCTAGAATATTCTTTGATCTAAGCCATTGGCCTAACTCTGTATTTTGATCATATAGATCATAGAGCATTTCGTTCAGGTAATGTGCATTTTCAAAATATTTATCACGGACATATCTGAAATCATGTTGAAAGTTTAACACCTCATGATTTCCTATAATGAAGTGAACTTGTCCTCCAACTAGTTTGGCTTCTTGTTCAAGTTTATAAAGTAACCATAGACATTGAGTCACGTACTCGCCTCGATCAAACATGTCACCAATAAAAAATAGATGGCCGTCCCCATAGGTCCAGTTGTAGTTTTGATCGATCACGCCAGCATTCTGCAAAAGAAATATGTAAGCATCGATTTGGCCTTCAATATCGGTGGTAACCAAAAACTTTTCAGGTATCTCATATTGAGATTCTGGAATTACATGCTCCTCAAGCAATTCAAAACTAAAGCTATCTCCATTGGGTAAATCACAGCTCAACGTAGGAGTTGAACCTGCCGGAAAGGTGTCAATTGATGGACCATTTTCTGTGATGCTCTTTACAACCATTTCGTCTGCTCCATGAAAGACATAAGGTCCATCCAGACCATAAGTAATAGCTTGGTTTGTAAATTCACATCTAAAGGAAAGATCTACATCATTGGCGAATAAATTATGCAATTCTATGGCTATGACATTTAATCCAGTATTAAAGTAAGAAATAGGAATTTCATATTTCACCGGATGATTCTCAAAGTCATGTGGTACATCTCTATCGGGTGTAGTTGTCGCAGTGATTAATCCTTGCGGTAAATTGAATGAACGAGAGACTTCTTGTCCGTTGACGTAAATTACGATGGCATCGTCAGAAGATATATTCGCTACAACCGTCGAAATTGCATCAATATCTGGAACTTCAACAATTTTTCTAAAGTAGTAGGTTATATTTCCCTTGTCCAAAACGGTTGTTTCATCGCCGTCTCCAAAACCAAATTCCTCCGCCCCCAAAGCCCAATCAGCATCATCATAATTTAAGTCTATCCAGTCTTGCCCTAAGTCTGAACCATCATCTAAATATCTCCATACAGAATTAGTCCCAAAATAAATATTTTCAAAATCCGGAATGACCTTAAAAGTAACGTCCAAAGAATTATTAAAATCCGCATCATCCAAAACGGTTGAAACTTGTACTTCTAAATTTTGATCACCAAGCGCAGATAAATTTATGGATTGATTAAACGTATGGTTATAACTTTCACCGGGAACTAAAGTTTGATAAAGGACTTCTGTATCAACGGTTACATCATTCAAAGAATATGATAGTTCAAAAGAGTCCATCGGATTAAGCCCATGATTTTTAACAAGGGTAGAAATGACAACATCATTTTCGGCATACATATACTCATCAACCCCATTCACCTCTTCTATTCCTAAATCGTATTCTGTTTCTGGCAAGGAATATTCTATGACTAAAATTGGTGCTTCGGTAGGTGTGCCATCGAAAGACTCCGCCTCTCTAGAACCCGAACCAGTTATTAAGAAGGTCAACGGATTGCCGCTAACCCATCCATTGTTGGTTATCATTTCTCCAACCAATGATGATAGGTCTGGAGTTCTTTCGTCAATTCCTCCGAGATGTGTGACCGTCCATGGTGGTATATTTGACCAGTCCACGGATGCAGTCGTTGTATTCCTTGAGCTTATATTCCCAGGCATGTTGGCAAAGGTCTGTGATGCTGCAATGGCTTCTCCTACAATTGTTACGTCCGTTTGAATATCTCCGACATCATCTGCAAAAAATTGTATAAATGCATTTTGAATAATGGCTACGGAAGGAATAGTAACATCTGTAAATCTAATACCAACGGTTTGATTGTTCTGATCCGAGAAATCATCAAATACCAATTCGAGATCACTACTTTCAATTAAGATTTGTGATTTATCTTCGCTTTCCTCAGCATCATCTGAAGATTGGGACACTTGCGTCATAAAGGTTTTAGTTTGGCCAATAACCTTTGTCGTTGTAAAAATTACCAAGAAAAGTAAAAAGTTTATATTTCTCATGTTAGCATTAGTTCGTTCTGTCCAATTATATCTTTAAAATTATTAAAAGTTATTCAATCTATTGGTTTAAACATCAAACCAATTTAATTCCCTTTTCCTCAATCACGATCTTTCGCTGCTTATATAGTTCGCCCACCGCTCTTTTAAAAGCCTTTTTGCTGATTGCGAATCTCTTATAAATATCGTCTGGAGCACTTTTATCAGTCAATGGAATAAAGCCCTTATTAGATTTCAGATCATCGTATAATTTTTGAGTATTGACGGAGTTGAAATTTTGGTAGCCAATCGGCTGCAATGAAATATCTAGCTTATTTTCTTCTCGTATTAATTTTACGTAAGCTTTCTGCCGGTCTCCAATATTTATGTTTTTGAATATCTCATTATTATAAACCAAGCCTCTGTGACAATGGTTTACGATCACAGAATAGCCGATCTCCGTTTCTCGATAAAACATAATATCAACCTCCTCCCCTTCCTTTACGGAAACGACCTCATTGTCCAAGATCTTTTCAATTCTATTACTTGCATAGAGACGATCTGTCTGCTCATCCAAATCCAGATACACAATGTACCAGCGGCCTTCCTCCATCTTTTGAAACTGCTCCTTGAACGGCACCAGGAGATGTTTTCCCAATCCCCAATCTAAAAAAGCCCCATACTTTGATACCTCCTTAACTTGCAACAGCGCAAATTGATGCATCAAAATTTTTGGTTTTAGCGTGGTTGCAATCTTTCGCTCCTCATTATCTAGGTAAACGAAAACATTGATCTCATCATCAATTTTATAGTTTTCAGGAACGTATTTATTAGGCAATAGAACATCTTCGCCCTGCTCACCTCCGAGATAAAGTCCAACAATAGCTGTTCTTAGTATGGTCAGAGTATTATATTTTCCTATCTCTATCATAATAATCGCGTATCAATATTATTGGCAAAGCTGAAAAGACAAGATAAACTTCGCCATTAGCTTTATGCAGTTACTTAAGCATTATTTGAAAAGTAATCATACTTTCAATTATCTTGATCTTGAAGTTTCTTTTCATTTTCTTCAATTTTCTCCTTTAATTCTCTCTTTTTCTTGAATTGAAAGAAGCCAAGGGTGTCCAATTCTTCATTTAGTTTTTCATTGAGAAATGCATCTTGATATTCAATGTCATCATCTATGTCTGATCTCAATGCCTCAATGAATCCGTTCTTGAACATACTTCCGATGGCCGGCCAGGTCTTGACACTAAAACTTTCTATCTGACCTTCAATAGGCACCTTTATAGCAAAATTTTCTGTCTTACGGTTTGTTAAAATAAATTCGAAAAAGGCTGCAAAACCTTCCCAAATAGTCTCGAAAAAACCATCCTCTTCACTAATGAATTCTACATTACTAAAGAGCACTTTAAAGTAACTTTTCAAAAAGCCGTCTGCGATCGCTAGCTCCGAATATACATTAAGATCACCGGATTCAAAATCTATTTTTCCAAATTCCTTTGAGACTTCATTGAAGGCTGTGAGATCAGTTGACTCTAATTTTATATTGAGATCTGCATCAGGTATTTGCTTGATCATATTGATCTTACCACCGATGGATAATTTTCCGTTCCCTATAGATACACCTGTGCCTAGAATTGGTGAAGGCAACTTCATCTCTTTCTGTACTACATTTCTGAGATTTTCAGCCGTAAATTCAAACTCCCTGACGGATAAATCAATAGTGGGTTGTGCCTCCGTATCCACATATGCAAATTTACCTTTTTCGACTACAAAGTGATTAATATCTATAGGTACTAAATCCGTCAATAGTTTCGTCCAATCGTCGTCTCCGGACTCATCAACTTGCATATCTTGAAGTACATATATTAATTCTGGGTCCAGTAAGTATATCTCAGACACAATACTACCTTTAAATAGCGCCCTCCACTCAACCGATATATCCGTCTTCGGAAAATTAATGAAAGGGACATCAGAAACTGCATTGTTATTGTATAATTTTAATCCTTTAATAACGTAGGCTCCACGAATTAATGCAATATCAATATCTTCAATACTACCATGAAAACCTGATAATTCAGACAATGCCTTATTGGCATAGTTCAGGACAAGTGTCGGTAAGTATAGTCTAAAAATAAGCGCCACCGCTGCGAGGATAAGTAGAAATCGCCATCTCTTTTTTAGTTTCATATCAGTTCTATTTGATTCTTAGCTTTTAATTGATTCAAATTTTTAAAATTTTATATTTAGATCATGCGCGAAGCATTGCATCTCTTATCATTTGTAAAATAATCGTATACGATTGAAAAAAGAAATCCGTATTCTCCTCACGCTCTAAGGAGTCTTCATATACCCTTGGATTAACACTTTGATTTTTGCTCGTTCCATCTTTGACAAACATATTAATCGCCTTCGTCAAAAAATTTCTTTTCTGACCACTCTTGTCCTCAAGCGTTACATAAAGATCTTTATATGCAATATTACAAAGACCGTTCGATGCCACACTAGTACCTTCTACCTCACATTTTAATTGCTGTAATAGACCTTCCTCTATGACGAATGAAGTATTGTAATTTAGTGCTTTATTAAGCTTTGTAAATGGCATGGGGTTTAAATCTAATTTAAAGGCATAGGAATTTAAGGAATCTTTGATCTTAAATTCAAAATCTACACTCAACTCCGTCCCCATAAATTTGGACACGGTTTTAGCCTGAATACTATTATTCTCTTTTATCTTATCTGGCTTATTAGTAACATTGGTTATTGTAGAATATACTTCCTTAAAACCAATGGTATCTACCTTCTCTGCCTTAAGCAGAACTTGGATATCATGATTTTTTACTTCTATCACCTGAATATCAACTGGAACATCCAACCTGTCAAATTGCTCCATAAAAAAGACCTTTGGTTCATCATCTTGTTCCATTTCTTGGTAAGATAATATTTCTAACAAGCCATCGCTAATTTCTAATTCCTTAAGTATAATTCCACTGGTATTAGAATCCGGATCTAGCTTGCCAATAATTTTGTCTACGCTGTAAGTGCTTCTTGATTTTTTGTCAGGCTGGCAATTAATCCATTCATCAACGCCACATTTAGGTTGAATTATAAAGTTGCTTACTTCAAAATGGTTATCTGAGGTATTCAAGTCCACATGCGTAGTCTTAAAATTGTGGGCACCACCTTTAGGGCTGAATACTAAATTATTAAGACTAAGTTCGATATCCTCAAATTGCAATTTGTCAACATTTGTAACATCTATTATACTACCAGAACATTGATTAATTTGTAAATTAAATTCCTCTGTTTGGTAGTTCAATTCAGAGCTATCAATGGTAATATTAGTTAAATTAAATGAGCGTGATGTTTTTATATTTGAGTCATTGGTTTTAAATTTCTTTAAAAACAATTGCGCATTATGCAATGCAATTTCATTTACATCTATTTCATCGTTTAGGAGGTAATTAATTAAGGAAAAACCTCTGACTTCTATTGATTCAATCCTGGAATTATCTGTTGTGTACATTCTATCTGTAAGTTGGACTCCTTCCAATTTAAGATTACCTATCAAAAGATTAAGATTGGCGTTCTCTGCACTGATATGGTCTTCTTGATCAATCCATCCATTTAACTTCTTCACAGCTATAATATGTATTGCAGCGTAAATGAAAACGAGACAAGCAAGTATAATGAGAGGGATTGATTTTAGTTTCATTTCACTATCATATTTAAGAATTATGCTTGCGCAAATATATTCCCAACCCAATAGGAAATAAAATTGACCTCAAAAATCCAATATAATAATTATACATATGATTTTATTTATGACAATGAATTTTGATCGATGACGATGACTGCAACTTTTGCTTCCGTGATAGGAACTTTCATATATCATCTATAGTTCTGATCCATCAGATCGCTTTTTTATCACTCTGTCCACTTTTACAGATTGGTCTGAAGGATATACATTTCTATTGTGCGCAAGTGCATACACTTGGGTAAACTCTGCACCGAAAATTAATATGATGGCATTGTAGTATACCCACACCATAAAACTAGCCAGTGCTCCAGCACTTCCGAATGTGCTACTTATATCACTATAGCCTAGATAATAACTTATAACATATTTCCCAATTGAAAACATGACTGTTGTCACAACCGCACCTATAAAAAGATCTTTGGATTTAAGACGAGCATCTGGCAAAAATCTAAATAATAAATAGAACATGACGAATGTCACCAATAACCCAATAGTAGTTGTAGTTACCACAACCGTCGTCTCTCCAATCCCTGGAATTAAAGAAGCCACTTGATTAGATATTAAGGTGGCTACTGTATTAAGCCCCATGGAAACCAAGAAAATAAATCCCAAACCCAAAAGAAATCCTAAGGAGATTATCCGATCTAAAACTAGGGCCTTGAATCCTAAGGAGGGGTCTTTGATAACATTCCAAGCTTTGTTCAGAACATCCTTTAAATGTATGACAACCGCCGTTGAAGTAATCAATAGAGTCACAGATGAAATTATGGTTGCCAAGACTTCTGATTCGGTGTTTTTGGCATTCTGCACAACGCTTTTCAATTCATTGGCTTGACTATGTCCCATGACTCCACCTAGATGGTCAAATAGTGCATTCTCTAGATCTGTGGATTCAATGACAAAGCCTAAAATGGCTATTAGGACAATTAGTAGTGGGCCAACTGAAAACAAAGTATAGTAGGACAAGGCTGCTGCCATCATAAAGCCATTATCATCGGAAAATTGTTTCCAAGTATTTTTTATATAATGCAGTAGGCCTATTTTTTTTGTCATACAAATAAGATACTAAATAAAAAAAAGAAAGTTCGGATCTGCCTTAGAATTCCGTACAAAATATAATGATAGGATGATCACCACCTGCTTTAGGAGTAATTAAAATCATTAAAGAGTATATTGTTCAGTGAGTTATGAACAGCGTCTCTCGAGCTCTGAGTGCCAAAGTTTTAATCATTGTAGTAAATGGTCCACTTTGGATATTCCTTTTGACTGTTGAAATTGTCTTTCAAGAAACTAAGATTCTCTGCCAAATCTCTGCGGTTCAAAACTAGTAGAAAAGTATTATCCATTTGCGAAAGCGTATTTAAACGTTCCACACTTTCCTCCTTCTTAAGGTCCCACAAGTAATCCTTGTAAGTGTCATCATTCTCAAATTGAACCTCTCTATTACTTGTATAATGTTTATATTTTAAAGTGATATATTCTCCATCGCTATAAAAAGGAATAGAAGCAAGTAGATAATCGTATACCAATATGGTCTTTTCTTTGTCGCTAGATTTATTTTGAATAAAGTGTATCATTTCTCTTGGACTGTTGGTTAGCCAACTATTCTGAGCCATAAATGAAGTGGAAATTAAAACTGTCGCGATGCCTAATATTCCTGCAAGCGCAACTGGTTTATAGTTTTTGGTTTTATCGATGAAGTAATAAGTTGCTAAAAATAAAACCAACAACAAAGCTGATAAGAACAGTGAATGCTTTGAAATTACATACCATTCAAAAGATCCAAATTTAAGAACCATAATTCCCGCTAATAATAAGAAGAATAAAGCTCCATAGGAGATGTTGAGAATCGTTCGTGTAATTGGTTGCGCATTGTAAATTTCAACTGCAGCAAGCATGGCTAGCATAGAAAATATAGGTAGTATGTACATGATCAGCTTTGTACTAAAAGCAGAAAATATGATTAAAAGAAGTAGACTTGAATATATTAGCACTTTGGATTGTGGTGGTTTATCCGACAAGGACTTAAGATGGCTTTTCAAATTAGGAATCATGGCAAGCCACCAAGGTAATAGTAAGCCAAATACGATCGGTAAATAATACCAGAAAGGTTTTGCTCGATTAAAGGAATTGGAGTTCACTCGAGAAATCAATTGCTTCTGAATAAAATATTCCCACAATTTGGGATTCTCAATCATTACGAGTACGTACCAACTAGCACCGATGGAAGTGCATATTACCAGACCTATAAAATGATGGATAGAAAAACTTGATCGTTTTTTGAACACAATTTTGTCTATAATGATGTATACCAAAACAAACAAAAGAGCTACTGGTCCTTTGGTAAGTAAAGCAAGACCAACCATCAGATAGAATAGATATAAGAAAAGAATTTTACCCTTGCTACTATAAGCCTGCCAGAAATATATGGACGCTAATATAAAGGTCGCGAGGAATGCATCGGTCGTGAGATTGCGGCAAGAAATCAGGACGATCGGTATTGAAAAAAACAGAACTCCCGCCATAAATCCAATCCGCTTATCATTGTAAAGTAAATTAGTAAAACGGTAGACCAGTAAGAACTGCAGCACCAAAGCTACTTGCAGAAAGAATCTAGCACCAAATTCATTAATACCAAAAATACGATAGCCTAAAGTCGTGATGTAGTAGGTAATGGGAGGTTTATGAAAGTGAAATATCCCGAGCAGTTCTGGATTGAGATAGTCACCATTCATGAGCATTTCACGGCTGATCTCTGCATAGCGAGCTTCACTAGTTTCTGCAAGTCCATAACTTGCTAGACCTGCGATGAGTATAAGAAAAACACCTGCTAAAAATAAAATATAGTAACGGTCAATTGAGTCTTTTAGGATCATTCCTGATTAATTGCATGTAAATTTACCAATACTATTTTGATATATCTTGAGGCTTACCTAAGAAACACTTCTTCGTTTTCAAAGATCTTTTAAATTTGCCTTGAGCATAAATTATAACTACCCTTTATTCCTTCATTTCCACAGTAAAATACACCTGCCAATATGCAGTTATACTTAGCAGTTATACTTATCAAAGAACAATCCTCAATAGGACTTAAAAACGAATCATCATTTCGGAATGATTGTTCAAATGAGATGTCTTTCGACAAATTTTATTTTTGCTTTCTTAAAATTAAAATGTTACGGCTATAAAGAAAGATGCCCAACATATGACCAGCAAGCAATACAGGATCCTTCCGAATAATGGCGTAAGTAAGTATGAGCAATGAGCCGGTAAGACTTAATAACCAAAAACCCATAGGCAAGAATGACTTCTTCCGCCGCTCGCTATAAAACCACTGATATACGAAGCGAAGTGTGAATACGACTTGTGCAACGATTCCTAGGGAAAGCAACCACATCGGAATATCTTCGTTTTGGAAAAGTAAGACTCGGTCATACACTTGATTATTATATCCGATATAAAGAATGATGAACGGAAATACATATAAAAAATATCGTAGCAGCGGTGGAAATTTAAGCCACTGATTTTGTAATTGCATATTGCGGATGTATATAAAATAGGTCAACATCTGACCCAGCATAATCGCAAAATCTTTCCGTAAATACCCATACACAAAAAGCAAGAAAGAGGCGACAAGGCTGAGCTTCCAGAAAAGTATGGGCGTAAGCACTTTCTTACTCTTTTCAGAAACGACCCATTGTAAAATAGAGCGGGCGGAAAAAAGTATTTGCGCCAGAAAGCCTATGGCATAGATGATCCAATCACTCATCCCTTTATTACAGATTTCAAGCTAGTGTAAAGTTTCCAAACCAAGAGGCAAGCATAAATGTCTTTCACGGATCCAATATAGCTGATCGTGGTCGGTAATACTACCCTGCCATACCTACAGCATTCCAAGGCTCCGCTCATAGGCTTGCTTTTTTCGTTATACACTGAGACTCCCATGGTCAGGACTTTTGTCATTTAGGTAGTAAAATTTGTAATAAATAAGAAGTAACAAAAGTATAAAGAGATTCCTAACAATAACTGAAGTTAATATGTTTTTGAAACTAATTTTTCAAAGCTCTTTGTTGGTAGATATTTAATGCATTCCTTTGATAAAAATATATCGTATTTAATTTTAATGAAAGTATTAGTCACCGGTATTGCTGGTTTTATAGGTTCACATCTAGCTGAAAGATTAAATCATTTAGAGCATGAAGTTTTGGGTTTAGATAACTTCTCAAGTTATTACGATGTCAATTTAAAGCGAGCAAACGCTGATATTCTACAATCCTCGGGTATTAAAATTGTTGAGCAAGATCTAAGAGAAGAACATTTGTCAGGGTCTTTATCTACGGACATTGACTATATTTTTCATTGTGCTGCTCAACCTGGTATTGCTTCCAAGTCCACCTTTGATGATTACCTTTCCAACAATGTAATAGCAACGCACCATCTCGCGGACTATGCAAAGCAACTTCTTTCGCTGAAAATGTTTGTAAACATTGGTACATCTTCCATCTATGGCGGGGACGTATTTTGTGATGAAGAACAAATGGCTAAACCAATTTCAAATTATGGCGTAACTAAGTTGGCAGCTGAACAGATCATCATGTCCCATTCCCGCATGGATGATTTCCCTGGGTGTTCGCTTCGATTATATTCAGTGTATGGATCACGAGAACGGCCAGATAAAATGTTTAGTCAGCTTATAGACTGTGCGCTGAATGACAAGACATTTCCACTCTTTGAAGGTAGCTTAGAACACAGGCGGAGCTTTACGCATATCACCGATATCATTGATGGTATTGTAAATGTAATCGGTAGAGAAAAGGAATGTAACCAACAGGTTATTAATCTAGGAACGGATAAGGAGTATACGACAGCCCAAGGCATTCTTACCGTTGAAAAATTACTGTCTAAAAAAATTAAAACAATTCTTAAGCCTGCTCGTAGCGGCGATCAGCTGAGAACTAAAGCAATCATAGATAAAGCGCAATTACTCCTAGATTATAATCCCATCGTTGGTCTAGAAGAAGGCGTGCAAGAGCAAATTGACTGGTTTAAAAGTAAAAAACTAATTCCCTCTGAATTGAACGGATAGAATCTTGATTCCTGCTTACGCTCTCCTTCCTTAAGAGATCCCATCTCAAAGTATACTTCCAATTATTGGCTAAATTACTTCGCCAAGTAAATCTATGTTTTCTTCGATGTAAAAATTGAGATGAGATGCTAGTCTTCTACTTGCTTAAAATAGGTAAGCTTACATGAAACAAACTACCCTTACTTAAATCAGATTCAACTATTCCAACAGTACCGCCTAACCTATCTACTATTTTCTGTACAATATTTAATCCCAATCCCGAACCCTCATAAGCACTCCGATTATGTAAACGCTTAAACATTCCAAAGACCTTATTGTGAAAATCAGGTGCGATACCGACCCCGTTATCCTTCACTAGAAATACGTGAAGATCATCCCTATGCTCATATTCAATGCGATTGGTTGCTTTGGGAGGCATTTACATAATAAACAATCTTTCAAAATTATTTGCACAAGCAATAAATTCTAACCAGACAGATCTACTTATAGAATATGAGGAACAACTTGAAAATTATAATAACTAGATTGCCGAAATTCTTAACGTAATTCAAAAAAATGACAAACTGCTTTTACAATGAAAACCTAATCAGATGTCGAAGATTAATTATTGTCATGAATACCTCCATCAAAAAGGCAAATGACAGTAACATCATGACTTAATTCATGTATGTTGCTATTTTTGTCAGTAATTGCTAGCTTAACCGTAAATATTCCATGCCTCGGGTAGGTATAGTTAGGATTAGCTTCTTCTGATGTGTCACCATTTCCAAAATCCCACTGGTAAGAAATCGCATTTTTAGAACTGTTTGTCAGAAGTAAAGCTTCGTTTTCAAATACTTGGCTGTTTGGATTGTTAATTGCGAAATCTACTTCCCCTTCATATAATGAATCGTCATTGAATGCATTGGAAGTCGTGTACTCAACTTCAGGTGTAGGTAAGACATCATCTGAAATTTCACTTTTAGAACAAGATGAAAAGATGGCCATTGATAAGATTGCTAAGAATAGGGTAAATTTTGTCATCACAGTAATTATTTATTAATTAAAATTAACAATTCCCGTGGACATTATCAACACCAAATCGCACATTATTATGAATATAGAAGATAGAAACTATGGATATGAAGGCGATTTATTGATAATATTGCTTTTAAACTAAAACTAGTAAGTTTTTGACCCCAGAGAATACATTCAAGACTCTTGAATTAGTCCCTGTTTATTAGGTATATTTTCCAGCTAGTAATACAAAAAATTCAAGCAATAAAGTTGAATTAAACCTATTCGATATATGAATATTTATAAACCAATAGCTCATATAGACGTTATATAAAAAATATTGCAATGGACAACCCACTTCAAGGATTTAAAAAAGTAGGAAAAAAATTAGGAAAAGGCATCAGTCGATTGGCCGAAAATTTTGATTCCAAAGACCCACTCATTATCATTCCGTATAGAGGCTATGCCAATTCCAAACGAATATATTTCAAAGGCCGGGTATTAGAAGATGAAAATATTTTCAAAGGAAAAACTGATAGTCAAGTTCAAAATATCATCAATAGTTTTAAACGATTAGAAACGGATGAAATCCCCAACGCTAATGTTCGGATAACTTGTGCTAAACAGTCCTTTGAATGTCAAACAGATGAGGAAGGATATTTTGTTTTAGATAAAAAATGGAAAGCACCAAAAAAGAAAATTATTAATAATTGGTTGGATGTGAAAATCGAATTACTTTATCCCAGAAAAATAAATAACAAAAATATTACGGCAATAGGGGAAATTTATTTGCCGTCTAAAAATGCGGACTATGGAATTATCACTGACATTGATGATACCATATTACAAACGCATGTCACCTCTCTTTTTAAATTAAGAATGATGTACGCCACATTATTTAAAAATGCGCATCAAAGATTACCAATGGAAGGAATGGTAAAATTATTTAAAAAGTTCGTGAAAGGGGGAAATGGAAAAAGGCAGAATCCCATTTTTTATTTATCACACAGCCCATGGAATATTTATGATTTACTAGAAGAATTTTTAACGATTCAAAAATTTCCAAAAGGACCGCTTCTTTTAAGAGATTATGGTATTAGTGCATCGAGTGATTTTTCACATCATAAAACTATTTCGATTGGCCATATATTAAAAACATATCCAAAATTACCTTTTATACTACTCGGAGATTCCGCAGATGAAGATGCAGACTTCTATATCGAAGTAGCAAAGAAATTTCCTAAACAAATCAAAGCTATTTATATTCGACAGACGCGTGACACCAAAAATGCTCGCCGTATTAAAAAACTAATTCAAAAAAATACAGACGTACCAGCCATATTAATTCATTCCTCTGATGAAATTCATGACCACGGTTTAGAGCATGGAATTTTGTTTAAAAAAAAGTAGTTCAAATTTCCTCAAAGTGAATTAACTCCTTTCAGTAACGCAGCAATATGAAACAATAAACGTCGATGGTGATGCTCCAGCTTTCTTATAGTGAAACATAGACTTGTAGTTTAATTAAGGTATGTAGAAAAAAAGAAAATAGTCTAGTGGGATACGTTTAAATGAGAATGGCAACCATTCTCTCCTTTAGGCTTGAATTGATATGCCTTAAAGATTTATTTAAACGCCTTCGTTGATTGATCTTATCGACTGAGATACTCTCCGCTGAGTGAAAAATCTGAAAAATACATTGCTCTTTTTTAACTAAAAATTGAAGCTGTGTCTTATCGTTTAATTTTTTTGTCGAAAAAATCTCTAGCGGTATCTGATTTTTTTTCTTTAAAAGGAACTCTGCTGTAGGAGAGATTATAGGGAAAGTTCAGCCAGTTTATGTATCAGCTATTTGTGATACCGCATTTACAGAGATCAGTAGGGCATCACACTATGGCACCATAGAATGTACAAAATAAAAAGCGGTAGATTTAACTTATAGCAGGTATATGTATTAAGACTTGTATTTAAATGAGACCTATAACTAATTACGGTAATCCAGTGAGTTAAAGAATTTCTGCTTGCACTAAAATTTTCCTCGCTGCTTCTTCATCTGATTTTGAAACAATTATTTGAATGTGTCCAAACAAGTTGGCATGGGCAGAATCCATCTTGTTTATAATGTGCGCATTAATACCTGCTTCTCGTAATAAATGAGTTGCTGTATTAACCTTAATTTCTGAGACTGAAATAAATATTGTTTCTTCTTTCATGGTCAATTTTGTAAAAACAAAGATGCAAATAAATTTGATTAGATTGTCGAAGGTAAATTTACTTTACTTCGTTTGCATTTATGGGACGAATATTTTCAGATCTAATCGTTTATATTAATTTCAGGAGACTCATTTATAATGAGTTATGCAGACAAACTGCAGGACCATTATAGTCTATGAGGTGATACCGGCAAACTTAGTACAATCGACAAAAAAAATAGGCAATCCGATGAATGGATAGCCTATTAATTTCAATATAATATATTTCTTTTACTCCGGATTTGTCTTCATATTATCTGGGTAATCTTTTTCCGGTTGGGGATCTTGTTCTACGTGATCTTGCATTGGTGTATCACCAGGAACTTCTTTTTTAGCATGCCGAGGATCTTGCTCTACGTGATCTTCAATTGGTGTTGGAGAACTTGGATCTTTCTTATTAGCATTTAGTTCTGCTTTAATTTTGTCAGCCTTTTCATTGATCTCTCTTTCATGCATCTTCATATTTTCTGGCATTAAATCTTCTTCCTTACTCATGTGTATAGTTTTTATTTATTCATAATATATACTAAATCTAATGACAATTGTTCGAAGTATGGATAATAAAATAAAATTAACTATTTCTAATAGAAACAAATATGCATCTAATTGCCAGCAAGTGTTAAGTTAATTTCAACTAAATCTGTTAATAGCAATAGAAAATGTGGTGCCATTTCATCGATTGGAATTTGATTCAACCCAATTGAAAAATCAACTCATCGCGTTTATTAATTCTTATATAACTGGGACCGAATTGATTAAGTCCTCCCGCGATAAAAGTATAAAAAATCAATTCTTGGCATCCGTAGGCTCTGCTTCACTTGCTAGTGAATTTAAGAGAATAGATTTTAGGGTATCTTTTTCATTACTACCTATACCAAGTTCTTTTTCCATGAAAGTATCAATGTCTCCATAGTTCTTATCCATTTGATCAAAGGATCCTTGTAGATACTTTCGATCGACTTCAAGGAGTGGTTGAGCTACATTTTGCTTAACTCCTAATAATTTCATTTTACGAAGCACTTTATTATTGTGCTCATTTCTATAATAATTGGACATCATAAAATCGTCCATGATAATTTTTTTGTCAACTCCTACTGCAGCCAATATTAGAGCTGCACCTAATCCTGTTCGATCTTTTCCGGCAGTACAATGGATCAACAATGGATAGTTCTTTTCGTCTAATAATAGTTGCATCATAGGAATATACTGCTTAGCATAATCATCGATAAAGTCTTTATACACTTTTACTACAAAAGCCTGGCTGTCAAAATTTGGGTCAGAGCGGTTCTTCATCACCTGTTTTTTTAGAGCTTCCTGTACGTTGCCTGACTCATCACCAATGGGAACTCTCACATAATTTATTTCCGAATCTTTGGGGAATTTATTAGGTCCCTTTTTTATTTCTTTATCGTTTCGAAATTCTACCACTGTTTTAATGTCTAGCGAAGAAAAGTATTCCATTTCCTTTTTAGAAAGCTTAGATAAATCTCCAGCTCTATAAATTTTACCCCATTGTATAGATCTTCCATCTTTTGTAGGGATACCTCCAAAATCTCTGAAGTTAACAATGCTTTGTATTGAAATCCTTCTTTCACCAGTCACATATTTCATATCGTCTGCTCCCTTTATACCAAAATATAACCTTCTATTCTTCGGCAGATCGGATTTAGTAAACTTCCTGCTTTCGGCAATAAAAGCTATACTAGACCAATCTATAGTATTCGGAGAATCTCCCACATAGACCTCGTATCTTCCTTTCTCGGCAAACTTAAAATTATATTCTCCATTATCAGCTCTAGTAATTGTTAATGGATCCTCAAGCGTAGGGCTTGGCATTGGGATCTTAGTAGAAGAGTTGCAAGAAAATCCGGAAAATATACCAAATAGGGGAAATAAAATATGCAAACTAGATAATTTCATGGTTATAATAATTATTAAAAAAAGGCAAAATTTGACTTTTGATTTATTTAAGTATCAATAAATAAAACAAGGAGAAGAAAGAAAAGTTTAACTACTAGTGCTCAGTTGGCAAAAGTATAACTACTCCTTTTCATACACTGTAGCCTGTTTGGTTTCCAAAAATTCTACCTTGAAGGATACAAGAAGATCCATAAACGCTTGGCAAAACGAGGCACTAAAGTAGCCAAAGAACAATTGAGGGCAATTATGAAAAGGCGGATCTGTTGTGTCATCAAAACAAGAGAAGTCATGTCAAAATAAGTGAGCATGAAGGTATAATAACAGCTAATTGATCGAACGAGCTATGGGGAATGGATATTAAAGAATTAAAAACATCCATAGGCAAGAAGTATTTTATGGGAGTAATTGATCACTACAAAAACGAAATAAAAGGCTGGCATATGGATATCAAACACGCCCGAATAGAAGTAATGCTAGAGGCCACCCTTTGGCAGCTCTGGTAAGATGCCTAAATTTTTACTAAATCCTTTAAAGATTTCCTGACTTTTCAAAAAAACACAAAACTTTCAAGTGGACATAATACCAATTACGGTAGGAAACGTTAATGATACCTCGTGCCTTTATATAATGTATTAACAAAAATATGCTCGTTCTTAATAAGCGGATGTATCAATAGTAAAACTGAAATTTTCTTTTCTTAATAATTATAAGCTTTCTTAGATCTGATGGTAGATTATATTTTAAACCCAATTTTTATTCCACCCCAACCTGCAGGAGAAAGTGTTTTTATCTCCTTAGAAATATTGACCCTGGAGTATTCTAGGTATATCTTTTTTGTCTGAAAAACAATACCATAATTAATTTGACCAACTACTCTGTTTACATCTCTTGAAGAAATAGTATACACACTTTCATCCCCAACGATTCCCCCTTGCAAAGTGCCATCATAGCCAACTATAGTCACTAGCGGTTGAATGTAGCCGTATAACAATATTTTTTTTGAGCCTGAGATATGATAGGGGTCATTTATTAATCCAAATGTACTAGTGAACCCTGCAGTGGCATTGGTGTACAAGTTTCCAATCTTAGCAGAAACATTGGTATATAATCCAAAGTTATCTTTGACTCGTACGATCGCTTTTTCGTATTCAATACCATAGTTCAGCACAAAATGATTCTTTATTTGGTTTCTCCAACCATTTGGAACCTTGTCTCCTATAAGTCTATGTATATAAGTTTGTATTTCTTTTCCTTTAGCGGCTGGCCCTAAGATTCCAAAACTGAAATGTGAGGTGACCCTTTGCTTAGACTCTTCGCTCATGGATATATCAAAACTCTTAATCAAAGCAACTGCAGCAAATGGCCTATCATTTTGTTGAATTTCAAATTTTTGATATTGATCTGGCGTAAAACCAGTGTGCTCAAATTTAATCCCTGCTCTGCGTCTATCATTTTTTAGATGAAAGAAGAGTTTATTTATAGGATTCTTCACCAGAAACGGTGTGACTAATTCAAAACTGTACCCCTGAGTATAATTTTGATCTTGAGCAGCAAAGTAATCATTATCATAGTTTATTCTAAAGTATTTTTCGCTGATTATTTCCCGGTAAGATGCTGTGTTATCAATCTTTTGACCAAAAACTAAAACAAAGGAAAAAGTAAAAAACAATATTGACAATAATCTCATTGTAGTTAAGTAAGAAATTACATCTTTCAATTTTGGAAAGATTTCCTTTATCGAAAAATTCATTGAAACTAGTTCAATCCCTAGCGTTTTTAAAGATTTCATAAATGCTATCATTACTTTATATGGCGTGCATGTTAGTGTAAATAAGGTTTAGCTCAGAGAAATGATTTAAGGTGTTTAATACCATTTATTCTCAAATTGCTAAAGTCTGATTTTTTTGTTGTTTTACGGATGATGAGATCAATAATTCCATGATTGCTATTACTCTTATCAATTGAGCTTGTTGCTGAAGTTATTAAATTATTTGACATTCATAACGGTAGCTCATGTGTTTCAAAATACAATAATTCTATTTGGAATCGCATAGCAGATCCTATGCTTTTCAAGCTTTTAATCATTCCTACATATTCTTGTTTGTAGGGTATTTATGGTTTTTCCTAAATGCTTCTGACCAATCATCACACGGACCCATTTCACTGAACTTCAAAAAGTTCCCAACCATGCTGTCCTTAGTTTATTCGTTAATAAATAATTCTATTCAATCTGAACATACATTTGCAAAAGCGTAAAAAAACGTCAAAAAATAGGAGGAATGGCAACAAACCATGCATTTAATAGGTTAAAAAGTGGAAAAAATTCAAATAATACCCGCGATCCACCCCAAAGCAGAACGAATTAAGTGACAGAGCACTGTGACTCTGCGTCTTAAGTATATAGTATTAATTAAATAAATAATTATAAATGTTAGAACAGTTAAAGAACCTTGCGATGAGCAAATTGCAAGAAAAAATGAGCGGTAATAGTCTTAGCAATGAAGCAACAAATGAAGCAGCTTCAGAAGGAGTCGGTGCATTAATGGAAAGCATCAAAAGCGGAGGCTTAAGCGGAATTACTGGACTTTTAGGTGGATCAGCGGAAGGAGCAGAAGGGAATGATGTGGTTAATAATTTAAAAGAAAAATTAAGCGGAATCATGCAAGCGAAAGGCATGAGTGCGGAGGAAGCAGAAACTGAATCTGCGTCTACAGCTACGGACTTGGTTTCTGGATTGAAAGAAAAATTTCAGTCAGAGTCTGAAGAAGATAAAGCTTTCGACCTTAGCCAATTAACAGGATTACTCGGCGGGAATGCTGGTGATCTGTTAAACAAGGTCAAAGATATGGGAGGTGCTGGTGACCTATTGAACAAAGCGAAAGGTTTGTTAGGATAAAAATTTAGTCAGAAAAAATTTAATAAGAAAAGCCATCTAGAACAATTCTAGATGGCTTTCTTTTTAACTACTAATAAATAAAACTATGATTTTTAATTTGACAGATTGATCTGTTTAAATCGATCTCTTTAAATCTACATTGTTCACTGCCCTCGAAATTTCATATCCTAATCTGAGACCTTCTGTACAATCAATTTCAATATGCACGCCGAGTGGAACTCTTGAATAACCATTCTCTCTCGCCATTTGTCTCAGACTATTAAATGATCTTGGTTCGCCTAGAAATTCTGATCTACCTTCATGTGTTCGATCCGTAAAGTTCACTTTATTCCCAAAGAATGAAATGAAGACTCCTGCTGCGGCAGAAGCAAAACAAGAATGACCAGATGGGTATCCTGGGAAACTAGGGTTTGGCCAATAAATCAATCTGTAAAGATTGGTCTGAAAAGTTGGATCAATGAATTCCTGGATAAAATTACTTGGTCTCATCACCATGTAATCATACTTATATTTCCAGGTCGAAACTGCCGCATCATTCAATGAAAACCCCAACTTCAAGTGAACCAAAAGTGCTTCCTGTAGATCTAATTCGTTCTGCTCAATCAATTGATTAAGGATAGACACCTGTCTCATCGGTGGACTCATCATTAAGCCCTCCACATCATCACTCCAAAACTCTGCAATGTGCAACTGCTCCCCTTGCTCAGCCTTTGCATCATTGTTGGCTTCATACACATCGAGCATTTGATCAAAATATGGCGTTTCAGTAGCATTGCTGTATTCGATGGGGGCAACAGTGGTCGTTTGCTCTGGCGCAATCACAAAGGTCCTAACGGATTTCCAGTATGGGAACAAAGCCCTTTCTGGAGTTGCAGAGTAAGTCCAATATCCATCACCGGTCGGCGGCTCATAAGAGGCTGGCTGCGGTTCTAATATTTGCTGCTCCGCCTCCTGATCCGTTTGACTATATTCAATGATTGGGTCCGCGTCCGATTCTCCCCGCTCTTTGGATGCCTCTATTTCTTCTGTTCTTAAAGATTGAGCGAGGTAAGATTCATTCTGTACTCGTAAAGCCTGTATCTGACTTCTTTTACCAGTATCTAGGGTGAACATGAAATGATCAATAGCTACGGCCAATGCGGAATTTATCGCAAGTTCATATTGTACACGATCTTCTCGATCCGGCAACCCTGTATTTAGTCCGTTCAATCTTTGGGAGTTAGAGCGATAGCGTCTCATGCCCGGCGCTGCCGTTTCATATGCTGTGAGGTAAACATAGGCAATCGCTCTTGCCGTTGCGTTAGGTCGCATCCCACCAGCGTATCTATCCAACTCATAAAATAATTTTGTCCAACTATTAAGGATGTCATAATCTAGGTCATTGATCAATGTTCCACCGCCTTGATTACCTCCACCCCCTGGCCTTCCACCTCTTATTCGTGCCAAACTGCTGGGCAGATCATCTGGTAGATTTACCTCTTGTTGAAGGTCATCATCGACGCCCTCAATGCCCCCATCTTCAGAACATGATTGAAAAATGATCCCAATACTTAAAATGGCTAAAACAATCCAATTTTTCTTTTGCATAAGCTAAAATTTTAATTTTTAAATAGAATAAAAACACGAGTGTAATCATTCACTCGATTGGAAAGGAGATAAATTTTCGGCCGAAAAAAGTATCTGTGCTGTAAACTATTATAAAGACAAACGAACTCGAAGAACTCCTACCTCGGAGTGAAAAAAAATAAAATAAGTTTAGAAAATAGTGGGGAATGGGCGTGTTCTGGAAGGTCGAATTCAGGGTATAAATCTAGAAGAAATTAGAAATATACGCGGATACCGATAAAGCATTTGACTAGAGAAGCTATAGACATCAAGTGATATCAAAAAGATTTGAGTGCATAAAAAATCTTGAAAAGCACATTAAACTAAATAACAAAACATAGCTACTACCTTTAAATTTTTTAATTTCTGTATCAAAGTTTCCTGTTAAGTTTTATTGAATCTAAAACCTGATTCAAAAATTTATAGTTGCTTTCATTTTTTGCAGTAATCGAAATTATCAACAAGTCATTGTTTGCGTATCTTTTTTCAAAAGTCTTCATGAACCCTAGCAGTTTCTTATTTTCCGTTGCTTCTATCTTTATTTCTTGACAGTCAAATTCAACCCCATCAATGTCATCAAAATACCTTTTTTCATCTATTGTTACACCACCCTTTCTTTCAAGAATTAACCTATTGCCTTGAAATCTATTAGACTTCTGTTTTTCATAATCATCACCATGTAACTCGGAATCATAATACGAACTTGCGATGGCCAGGTAATTATTCTGAAATCCTCGCTTGGCTTGTAATATTGTAGTCCAAGTATCTATCCTTTTATCTTGAACTACTTCACTCAACGCTCGATTGCCTTGTTCATTAAATCGTTCTTTTTCTATCGTAGGAATAATCATCAGAGTATAAGGCAGCGTGAGTTCAATCCCGAATTGACCATTACTTACAATCTCTTTCTGCGGTTTTTCGTATAAGCAACTGCACAGCACAATGATTGAAAGTAAAATTACTGTTTGAAGGCGAGGTGAAGGCATCTAGAAATTTGAAAATATGTTTTGAGTTATTGCAGTCAAAAATAAATGGCAGATTTATTTATCACATGAAAGGTAACAAGTAACTCAGGCTTACGCAAATGTAGCTCTTTTTCCATACGAAAATTCTAAACTGTGAATTCAAGATTGTATTTTCAATCCTCAAAACCTTTAAAAATGAAATTCCTTAAATTCTTCATTCTATTCATCTTAGTGCTTACAATTCTATTTATCCTTGTGGGTGTACTTAACCCGACGATTAACTACGGTCATGAAATTACGGTCGATAAGCCGATAGAAGAAGTATGGGCAATCCATCAAGATGAAACGAAATATGATCAATGGTTGGTTGGATTTAAAAGCATTGATCTTATCAGTGGAGAAGCAAGTAAAGTAGGCAGTAAGTATAAAATCATTGTAAACCCAGGAGATGGCCAGCCTGATTTTGAAATGATAGAAACCATAAAGTCCATTAAACCTAATGATCACATTACTCTGAATTTTGACAGCGATATGATGTTCTTTGATCAGACAACCTCATTCAAAGAACTGAATGGTAAGACAACGCTTAAAACTGATTCCGAGGTTAAAGCCAAAGGACTAATGATGCGATCCCTTTTTGGACTCATGGATATGATCGGTGGCTCATTTCAAAAACAGGAAGTGGAAAATATTGAAAACTTGAAGAAGGTGATTGATAATAATACGACCGATTACGGGCTTGATTCATAGATCGTCTGACCTTGATTTTTGAGGCGTTGCATGCATTTTATTTTTGAAGAGTTTTATGAATCTTGATTTTTTGAAAATTTATCTGACTGGCATAATTCGGGTTTTATGTTGCAAAGGGAAATATAGCTTTTTATGAAACTTGCTATGAACTAAAGATTAGTCTATCTAATACCCTACCTTACCATCCACAATCGATTTAATTGAAAGTTCTTATTACTGGAATTACTGGATTACTCGGACACCAAGTCGGTCGGTCTTGCCATGAAACTGGACACACGGTTGTAGGTTTGTATCGGAGATCTGAGATGAATCTTAATCTTGACTATCCGATTGAATGGCGTTATCAAGATTTAAGAGATGAATTTTTTGAAGAGGATTTACTTGATGAGATTGATGCCGTGATTCATTGTGCGGCAGATACGCGCATGGGTTCAGGCATAAATCAGAACCAGGATGCGTTGAATGTTTTCGCTGTCGCAAAATTGGTAGACCTTGGGGTGACACAAAAACTTTCAAGATTTATTTTAATCAGTTCCTCCAATACTTTTGAAATAGGTACCAAAGAAAAACCGGGAAATGAAAAATCACCACTGGAGCGCAGCGAGAAATTATTCAATTATGCCAATTCGAAAATTGCAGCTGAAATGATTTGCAGACATGCAGCTAAAGAACGGGGACTCCACACAGTAATTCTGAATCCTACCTTCATGATCGGACCTTCCGATTCACCAAGCATCAGCTCTAATAAATTAATCCATTACATCCTCCGTAATAAAACGATTCCTAAACTCAATGGCTCGAAGAATTTCGTAGACCTACGAGACGTTTCCGATGCATGCGTTGCTGCTTTATCCAAAGGACGCCGAGGTGAAAACTACATTTTATCCAATCAGCTAGTGACCTTTGAAGATTTAGTAAATCGGGTAAAATCACTACAAGGAACAACGGCGACGATGATCCCAATTCCAGATGGTCTCGTGAAAATCTCCGGTCGAGTGAGCTCATTTTTCGAATCCGCTTTTCGGAAACCCTTTAACTTCAATTATAAAACAGCACAACTGCTTTTATCTACCCCCTACTTCTCTAATGCAAAAGCTAAAAAACATTTGGGCTTTAATCCAAGACCTATCGACGATACGCTGAAGGAATTGGTTGAAGAATATAAGGGGAGACAATAGTTAGCATCAATTATAGAAGAGAAATGAAAAGCCACAAAGAAATTCTTGCATCACTAAAAAAGCAATTCGAAAAACACAATATCCCAATAATAGATTTTGAAAATCAAGTGTTTCCGACAATCACAGATATAAGGTGGGCAAGTGAACCACAATTCCACCTAGAACTGTTGAAAATTGAAAGAGCTAGATTGCCTGTAGGTAAAATTAAGAATCAAGAGACAAACAATACTCCAATAAAACTAGCATTCGATGACAAGGATAGAATAGTTTATGAAGAACGTGCAAAATGGGATTCTTCAGGACCATATAAAAAATTTATCTTCTATAAAGATGATTCAACTTGGGAATACAAGTACGCTGATAAAAAAATAGAAAGCATTGCCTATCAAACATTGGTGAATGGAAGACCAGAAATATTTGCATCATACGAGAAAGAAGTAACCAATACCGTAGATAAATATGAATACAATAATGATAGGCTTGTTAAAATTGACTCGTATTCATCTTATGCCCCATATGACCCACAAAAACCTGACTACATAATTACATATAATACTTTAGGTGACATTGAAGAAATAACGAGAATTGATGAACCTTCAAATTTCTTTCCAAAAGGCCAAAATTTAGTCATATTTAAAAATCATGGGTATTCTATAAAAGCGCTCACCGACCTATTAATTTATGAAACAACAAGTTCGATTAAAGCTGAACTGAAAAAGGAGAAATTATCAGAAAGGAAATATCTGCTGATATTCGTTTCAAAGGCATTCAATTCTGATGTTTGGTTTCCGCCAAGAATTATTATATCTAAATCTAATGATATAAATAATTTTGATTTAAGGATGGACGAAATGTTTGATTTTGATTCAATTTCTTTTAAAATAAATTATAAATCAAGTCAAAAATTAAAGGAAGTAAGCAGTCTTCTTATGCAAGAAATCGAGCTAAAAGAGAAGTTTAATTTACCTCTGAAAATTATAATTAAGATTGCGAAAGAGATGAAATCTTGGCATTCAGAGAAAGGCAATGAATTCAGATCAGCTGACAATCTTATAATTCTTCCATTGGATTTTCCAGATGATTACCAAGAAGACGTAAACACAATTCTACAAAGGATTTATTCTAAAGGAGAAACTAAAAAATTACGGAATATAAATTAGTCTACACTTTTTTTAGTTCAAGGAATTTTCCCTTTTGTAGCACGCACGATGCGGCCAAGACTGGAAGATTAAGGGATAAAGACCGCTACTTCCTTACCGTCACATCAAAGCGTTCTTTCAAGTAAGGCATATTTAAAGCAACCTCACCTTGTTCCTCAGCCAACCAATCTTGCAACAAGCTACCCTTTTTAATGATGAACCCAAATTCATTCGATTGTTTAGGAAATAGGAAAATGAGAAAACGTAAGGGAATAAAACTCAGTTTCATGATCATCCGCTTGATCGGAGATTTTATAAATTCCACACGCTCATCGGGTAGTCGTAAATTGTAGTAAAACTTAACGGCATTATCTTTAAACTGTGGATAATAACTACTGACAATTTTTATAACCTCCCGTTCATTCCAGCGATAAATAAAATTAGGGATATGACTGTTGGAAACACCGCCGTATTTTAGGTCGTTACCGATCACAGCTTCAATCTCATACACTGGCGACAGACCTAATCTATTACCAATATTCATGATCCAGCTTTCCCTACCCTCAAAAACAATTGCGCCTTTTTTCCCCACACGCATCATTTCCAGCAAGGCCTTATGTGGAGCGTAGCAATGATGCAAGCCTGCATGCACCAGCACCCAATCGTAACTATCTGTTTCTTCGGTGATTGATTCCGCATCCTGATAGGACCATTGATACGGATCAAACTCGTTTCCAGTCATTCGGCTATCGAGGTTGGAGATGGTTACCTTCTTAAAACCGAGCTGGTGTAAAACATCCCTGTCATAACTACCACCACAGACCACAAGAATGGAATCCTCCGCGGAAAGTAAGCCGTCATCTAAGGCCGAACGAAGCGTCTTTGTATATATCAGTTTGTTGAAATCCTTCATCTCATATATAAGAAATACAAATATAACAAACTAGAATTCAATGAACAGTTAATGGACTTAGGGAAAAAGAAGCATTCGATCTAGATTAGACTTTATATGTATATCGGATGGTATAACTCTCCCCTTCCTCAGGCACAATAAATTCATCGACTGACAAGCCTTTCTCAACTCTTGCTTTCTCTAGCCACTCTACTGGCTCCGCCTGATCATCTGAGGCCAAAGGAAAGGTCCCAAAGTGCATTGCAATACTTTTCTTTGAAGCCACATCCTTGTGGATCTGTATGGCTTCCACAGGCGTTACGTGGATCGGACCCATAAACCATTCTGGTTTGTATGCGCCGATAGGGATCAAAGAAACATCCATCGTACCATAGGTTTGACCGATCTCTTTAAAGTTATCACCATAACCCGTGTCACCTACAAAGTAGCATTTGAAGTTTTCTTTCTGAATGAGGTACCCGCACCAGAGCGTCGCATCTCTATCAAACAATCCTCGAGACGAAAAATGATTGGCGGAGGTAGCGGTGAATTTTAAATGATCGAGCTCAACGGATTTATCCCAGTCGAGCGCAATCGTTTTGGTCTTGCTGATTCCCCATCGATGCAGCAGCAGATCAACGCCGAGCGGGCATATAAAAGTAGGATTGTGATCTTTAACCAGTCGCTTTACGGTATTCTTATCTAGATGATCGTAATGATTGTGCGAAAGAAGCACCAAATCAATGTTGGGTAATGCTTCATAATTTACCCCCGGTGGCCTCATTCTCCCAGGCCCAGCAAATTGGAAAGGACTGCATTTTTCCGACCACACTGGATCCGTCAATATATTCTTACCACCCATCTGAATTAGAAAGGTACTGTGATTAACAAAGGTAATTACCGCCTGATCTTTAGGATTTTGTACTAGTAGGTCTTCGGACCGTACAGAGGTTTCATAATTTTTTACCCACTTTCCGCGCATGGCCGTTCCAGTCTTAAAATATTTAAAGACCTCCTTAAATCCATTCACTGGTCTCCCGCTTGGGTTATGAAATTTCTTCCCATCAAAATGCACAGTTTTCGGTCCTTTATATTTTGGACCGGAAAGTAGAAAGCCGATGAGAGAAACTAGGAAAAAGAAGGTAAATAATACAGCGAGTAAAATATAGATGATTGTCATTAACCGTTTTAATCCTTTAATAATTCCAGCAAGCTTATCGCAGCCTTACTGATCACAGTGCCGGGTCCGAAAACCGCAGCCACCCCTTGCTTAAAAAGAAAATCATAATCTTGGGGAGGAATGACTCCTCCGACCACAAGAATAATGTCTTCCCGCCCAAGTTTTTTCAAGGCCGCCTGTGTTGCAGGGACTAGTGTCTTATGTCCTGCCGCCAAAGAGGATATTCCTAGAAAATGAACATCATTTTCAATGGCCTGTTGCGCCGCTTCCTCCGGTGTCTGAAACAATGGCCCGATGTCCACATCAAAACCAACGTCTGCAAAACTAGTAGCGATAACCTTAGCGCCTCGATCGTGCCCATCCTGACCTAATTTAGCAATCATTATTCTCGGTCGACGTCCAGAAGTTTCTTGATATTCAGCCGCGAGTGTCCGAGCCCTTTTAAAATCTTCATCCATCTTAATCTCTTTTGAATAGACGCCACTGATTAAATTTTGCTTCGCTTTAAATCGTCCGAAGACCGCTTCCAGTGCTAGACTGATTTCTCCGAGGGTTGCATTTAGACGCGCTGCATTCACCGCCAGCGCCAGCAAATTTCCACTCGTTTGCGCACCATGTTCCAAAGCTTCTAAGGCCGATTGAACAGCTGCTGCATCTCGATCCTTTTTGGTGCGATTAATTCTGTTGACCTGTTCTTCTCGCACCTTCGCCGTTTCAACAGAGAGAATAGGAATCTCTGCATCGTCTTTTTGCGGAAAGATATTAACGCCAACTATTTTTTCCTCTCCCCCATCGATACGGGCTTGTTTTTTGGCCGCGGCAGCTTCGATGCGCATCTTAGGAATGCCTTTTTCAATGGCTTTGGTCATCCCCCCATAGTCCTCAATTTCTTCGATGTGCTTCCAAGATTTTTCAACCAATTCCGCTGTCAGTTTTTCTATAAAATGCGAACCCGCCGTGAGGTCGACAATGTCTGTAATTCCAGATTGTTCCTGCAGAAATATCTGCGTATCCCGTGCTACTTTGGCAGAGTAATCTGTGGGTAAAGCGAGGGCTTCATCGAGTGCATTGGTATGTAGTGATTGGGTTCCTCCGAGCGTAGCGGCCATTGCCTCAATCGTTGTGCGCGCAATATTATTGTAAGGATCTTGAGCTGTGAGACTGTAACCAGAAGTCTGACAATGGGTTCTGAGGGCCAGTGATTTTTTATTCTTCGGCTGGTACTGTTGTACGATCTTTGCCCACAATAATCTGCCGGCTCTCATCTTGGCGATTTCCATATACATTTGCATGCCAATGCCCCAGAAAAATGAAAATCGAGGGACAAATGCATCCACTTCAAGACCAGCTTTTACTCCCGCACGTAAATATTCCCATCCATCTGCCAGTGTATAAGCCAGCTCCAAGTCTGCGGGCGCACCTGCTTCGTGTATGTGATAGCCACTAATACTAATCGAGTTAAATTTAGGAAGGTTCAATGAGGTGTACTCAAAAATATCTGAGATGATTCTCATACTTGGACTCGGCGGATAGATATAGGTATTCCGCACCATAAATTCTTTTAAAATATCATTCTGAATCGTCCCACTCAATTGATCCATCGTGATGCCTTGTCGTTCGGCAGCGATAATAAAAAATGCCATGATAGGTAAGACGGCACCGTTCATGGTCATTGATACCGACATTTTATCGAGCGGAATGTCTTTAAAAAGTCGCTCCATATCCTCCACAGTATCAATCGCAACTCCAGCCATTCCCACATCTCCAGACACTCGCGGATGGTCTGAATCATACCCTCGATGAGTCGCCAGATCGAACGCCACGGATAAACCCTTTTGACCGCCTTCTAAATTTTTCCGATAAAATTCATTGCTTTTTTCTGCCGTACTAAAACCCGCATATTGTCGAATCGTCCATGGTCTCCCGACATACATACTTGAATATGGTCCTCCCAAATATGGTGGATGCCCTGATACAAATTCTAAATGTGAAAGACTAGGGTCGTAGGAATGATGACGCTGAATCTCGATGCCTTCTAGGCTGGTATAGGCAGTCGCATTATTTTCCTGCCCGCGTCCGAGACTTGCGTCAAATGTATGTTTCTTCTTGGAATCCATTGGCTATAAAAATAGCCATTGATTTTGGTTTTATTTGTACAGAGTGATACTTCCTTTCCAAATCTCTACCACACCATCAATAAATTCGATCTCTGCGATGTAAACATAGACTCCTGGATTAAGTTCTTGGCCTTGATATCGACCATCCCAAGCATCCACAATCTCGAAACCTGGTAAAATAGGTGTATCTACTGAATGTACCGCATTCCCCCATCGATCATAAACATTAAAGGTATTGATCTGTAGCGCGCCAGGTCCTAGAAATGGCACAAATGATTCATTCAATCCTTGACCGTCTGGGTTGAAGATGGTCGGTACATAAACATTCCTTGTTTTCTTTACATCCACAAAGATTTCTGCAAAACCTGAGCAGCCATTTACATCTATAACTTCAATGGAGTAAAAAGCAGGATTCAACGGACTGATAATAATACTCGTACAATCTTCATCCTCACATTCCCATTCTCCGTTTTCAGAAAACCAAGCAATGGAATCAATGGGAGAAGCAGAATTTATATTGGCGGTAATGATCTCCTCTGTTGAACCTAAATCAACTAAAAGGTCATCTCCTAGATCAATGGTCAAGGCTGGTGGTTGCGGAATATCTACTTCCAATGGATTAACCGCCTGGCACCCCTCACTATCCAAAACAACAATTTCATACTGACCTGGTAGAGCAAAAAAGCAAGAATCTGTAGGGATAATATTTCCAAAATTCACCTGATAAACATAGCCAAATCCTGTTCCTCCAGTCACCAGTTCCAAACATACCAAAGTAGAATCACCCGGACAGTCTAATTCAGCATAAGGAGCTAAAGAAGCTTCAATAGGTTCATTGGCTCCAATGGTATATTCTAACATTTGCTCACAACCAACAGCATCTGTAACCACAATTGTGTAGTCACCTACGGCCAAATTAATAGCAGTATTTGAAGTAGAAACTTCTGGTGTCCAATCGTAGGTGTAAGGACCACTTCCTCCTTCAGCAAAAATACCGATGGTCGCAGAATTGGTTCCAAAACAACTAATGGCTGTGGTCAAAAATGGATCTATTCCAACAATCAAACTATCTGGTTCCTCCACTTGAAAAGTAAATATTTCTGCACAGTCATTTTCATCAGTAACTGTTAGCACATAATCGCCTGCTTGGATGTTGGTAATTTCATTGGTCGTCGCTCCAGTATCCCATTCATAATTATAAATACCCGTGCCACCCGTAATGTCAATGCTAAGCGCTCCTTCGGATTCACCCGCACACATAATGCCGTTAATCTCTGAGGTTGAGGAGTCAATTTGTATCTGCTCTATGCCTGGAATTACAAAGGTGAGCGTATCTGAAAAACACTGACCGTCATAGGCATAGTAACTGATCGTTCCCGCTGGTAGTCCTTGCGTGAAACCCGTCATCCCTGTGACCTCGTCTATCTGATTACCATCTTCATCTAAGAAATAATATATAAAATCGGTAGCTCCTATAGAGCTATTACTTGCAATCGCTGTTGCCTGACCATCCGGTCGACCAAAACAACTGACCCCTACGATAGATGTGGGATCAATTTCTAGGTCCATCGGTGGTGGATCAACCAGTGTGATGGTTGTATCTTTTTCGCATCCGTCTGAATCTGTAACAGTAACATTATAGTCTCCAGCAGTTAAATCTTCCGCTGTATTAAAGGTCAAATTAGTATCATGGGACCAAGCGAAGTCAAAAGGAGGTACGCCTCCATCTAAGGTAATTTCTATGCTACCTTCATCCCCTCTGAAACACGTAGGATCTAGAGAAAACTCTTCAAAAAAGAAATTCCCTGCACCATCTATACTTACATCTGCTACACTCGGACAATCAGGGTCATCCCCTGTCACGGTTACAAAGTATGTGCCAGCGCCAACACCATCTAATGTAGAGTCGTCACCCAAAACCGTCCCCGCACTATTCTCCCAATTAAAGGTCGGATTACTTGCTGCTCCGCCGATGATGTTCACTTCTACAATCCCAGAATTTGCATCATCTCCACATCCGACAGTCTGAACAACAACTGCTTCTATATTTAAAGCACCCATTCCAGACATATCAACCTCAAAGGTACTCGAACAAAAATTCTCATCAGTAACGGTAAGAGTATAGGTGCCGTTATCTAAGTCCATGACATCTTCCGTCATGGAACCATCACTCCATTCAAAACTTAGAGCTCCAGTTCCTCCACTAGACATAACATCTATGGAACCAAGTTCACCATTACATCCTGGATTAACTGTTTCCACTAGGTCAATGACAATTTCAGGAAAATTATATTCTGGAATTTCCATTACAAACTCTACCACACATCCGTTATTTAAGGTAAATTCTACATCGTATGCACCTGGAAAAAGGTCAGAAAAGAATTCAATGGTTGTAAAATCTGTCATAGGATTTACACCATATAGCGGGAAGTTCCCGTTTTGGTCTTGGATAAGAGGCGTTCCTAAAGAAGTGGAAATGGTATCATTGATCATCCGAATCACATATTCTCCAAATTCTCCAAAACACTCCGGAGTAGAAAGTGTATCTACCACATAATCAGCGACAAAGTCTCCTAATATTTCAAATTCTACCTGTAGTGCACAAAAATTGGCGTCCTGGATGGTTATATTATATATGCCTGGATTTAAATTGGTGAATTCACCGATCAAACTAGGCCCTGCGCCGTTATCATAATCATACAAACCTCCAGCATAAGGAGTTCCACCGCTTACAGTAACCAATGCGGATCCATCCATGGTTCCAGTGCAGGTAGCATCTACTGTACTCACACCAAAGGTGAAATCAAGGACATCCATGGTCACCTCTCCTGTAGCTTCACAACCAGTGGCATCTGTAACTGTTAATATATACGTTCCTTCTGGAACATTATCTTGTGTTTCTGTGGCAAAGACCCCATTGGACCAAGCGTAAGAATAAGGAGGATTACCACCGAGGGCAGTTCCACCAATGTCTCCTTTCAACCCATCACATTTAGGCGGATCTATTACAAATACATCGACCTCAAGCACAGAAGCACTGCTTATATCATATTGCGTGAAAAAGTTACCTCCTGCACCATCATTCACCTCAATAACATATAAGTCAGGAGCAACATTATTGAGGATAAAAATGCCACTTGGATCTGTAATTGTTTCATTCGTGGCCAAAGCACCGCTGGTATTACCTTCAACGGATATCGAATATGGTGGCGTTCCACCACAGACTTCGATAGTCAAGGTTCCATTTCCATTGGTGTCCGCACAATAACTCGGAATAACTGCAAGGTCAATACATGAAATTTTTAAAGGAACATCTGTAGAGATGTTTAAATCTATGATGGTAAAGCAATCACTTCCGTCCGGAAAGGTGAAATAAACTTCCAAGCCTACAATATTCGATGTAAAATTGACATAAGAACAATCACCTGGATTACCTACAACAGTGAAAAACAACTTATAAATAGCGGTGCCATCAGGATGAGACTCACCAAATCCATTGAGGTTACTCCATAGCAATCCCAAGTTTCCGGTGGCTGCTTCTGTCACGTTGTTTTCAACCGACCCAGTAAGAGGCGAGCCCGTATCATCTAAGCTATCAAATTGAAGAACTGTAGGATCAAAACCAAAGGTGTACTGGAAGGAAGCCACATCTTGAAATCCACTCACATGACATTCCAAGTAAAAGGACTCTCCAGGCTCGAGCGGCAATACACCCGGTTGAAGTCTAAATTCCCATTGCAAATTATCCAATAAGTCTTGAGGACAATCAGATGATTGTGAAAGACCTAAATGTGAAAAGAGAATCACGAATGCTGAAAATTGTAGCCACCTCATAGAATGCTTTGTTACCGTCGTTTACTTTGCTGGTGCAAATATAGGTCTTCACATGAGGAAAATGTCTAATAAGAACAGATTTTACAGACTTTAAACTTCAAAGAAGAACTACCTAATATTATACGCTTTGGTCCGTGGTTTCGTTGCGTTGAGATGAGATTAATTCTAACTTAATACAATTGAATCGAGACACTCGGAGCATCTCGAAAGGTTAAAAGCAAAAATCCCCACCAATTGGCGAGGATTTCTTTAATTGCATAAATTGTCCTTGGGATGGGACCTTATATATAAAAAATAGGAATTAATACACGATAGACGGAAGGTTGTGATCCTTTATTAAGATGTCTTTAAAGGAAGATGCCTCGTTTTCTGAACCAAATCGGCCCATCAACACTCTGTACCAGACCTTTCCATCTCGATAATCATTTAAAACAATGATTTCTTCTAGAAATTGATCTCTCAATTCGTTTACTTTTCTCAGAGCAGCCTCGTAATTATCATAGTCGCCCAATTGTACCCGATAACTGCTTTTTTTACTCGTATTTCTGTAATTATCATACTGTGAATCCATGGCAGGTTCTGGCTTCGCTACCGGAGTCTTTTCATTCGGACTCTGATTGAAATAATGGTTGGTAATTACCTTGGCGTCCTTGTGCACATGGAAATTAAGTAGATTCATTAACTTACTTCTAGAAAGTGTCTCCTCTACTCGTTCGACCAACTCCCCTTCTGTGTTGAAGATCAGCAGGGTCGGTAGTACTCTGATTTGATATTTCTGTTTTACATCAAAACCATCTTTAGTATCGATATCCACCTTAATAGATACATAGTTGTTGTTCAACATACTTGCAACTTCCTTGTCCTGAAAGGTGGTATTTTCCATCCATTTACATGGTGTACACCAATCTGCGTAGAAGTCAACAAAGAATAATCTACCTTCTGTAGCTGCTCTCTTTTTGGCTCGGTCAAATGTTTCGTCGGTGAAATCAATAGAAGAGGGTCCGTCATTTGAAGCGTTCAAAGAGGTAATAGCAGTCGTAAAGACCAAGGCTATTAAAGCAAGTTTAGAAATCGTTTTACTAAGCAAAATCATAATAATAGATTTTTTGTTCAACATTTATATTATTGCTCTTAAAACAAACACTGTGCCATATATTATAATTTTCACTAATATGATGTGTTAGCACAAATTATAAGCTACTCCCCTATTACTCCCCCATAGATACTGGCGCACAGCGCCTTCCCATTGGTTCCAACTAAGGATTTTACTTAGTTTGACTCCATTTATTAACAATAACTATTAACTTCGAGCCAACTAAAAACCTCAAGATGCCTCCTATTTCCGCAGCAATTACTGGAGTTGGAACTTACTTACCACCAGATATCCTTACCAATAAGGACCTGGAAAAGATGGTAGAAACCAATGATGAGTGGATTCAATCACGTACAGGTATAAAACAAAGACATATTCTTAAGGATCCAAACAAGGCTACTTCGGATATGGGTGCTGAGGCAGTAAAGCAGTTATTGAAGAAAACCGGTACCGATGCCACTGAAGTAGATTGTATTATCTGTGGAACCGTGACTGGAGATATGGTTTTTCCTGATACTGCCAATCAAATAGCTCTTAAAACCGGCTGCACCAATTCCTTTGGATTTGATATAAATGCCGCTTGTTCGGGTTTTTTATATTCCTACAATGTAGCCTCAGCCTTGATCGAATCTGGTAGATTCAAGAAAATAATTGTCGTAGGTGCTGATACCATGTCCTCCATTGTTGATTATACCGATCGTGCAACTTGCATCATTTTTGGTGATGGAGCAGGTGCAGTTATGCTCGAGGCAAATGAAGATGGTTATGGAATTATAGATACCGTTTTAAAATCAGATGGCAGTGGCGTAGAATTTCTTAAAATGCCGGCTGGTGGATCATTAAACCCAGCAACCCCAGAAACCGTGGCAAATAGAATGCATTTTGCCCAGCAGGAAGGGCGAACGGTGTTTAAAAGAGCGGTTAGCGGCATGACAAATACGACCAAAGAAGTCATGGAACGCAATAATCTAAGCCCAGATGACATCCGATGGGTCGTTCCACATCAAGCCAACCGAAGAATCATTGAATCTGTAGCCCATATGCTCGATTTCCCCATGGAACGCGTCATGATGAACATTGCCAACTATGGAAATACGACCTCTGGAACCATCCCATTATGCCTCGGAGACTACGAATCTCAGCTAAAAAAAGGCGATTTGGTGATACTTACGGCTTTTGGAGGAGGATTTACATGGGGCTCTACCCTACTGAAATGGGCATATTAACCATTGTAATCTCGAAAGGAAGGCAGAATATCAATGGCTAAAGGCTTGATAATCAATCTTTAATTCTCAAGCATTAATAGGTAAATCTTTTATCTTCGCTGCATAATTTATAACAAACACAGACATGGCAACAACATCAGATATTAAGAAAGGACTTTGTATGCATTATAAGCATGATATATTTATAGTCACTGATTTCCAACATGTAAAACCAGCAAGAGGGCCTGCTTTCGTGAGAACATCACTAAAAAGTATGACCAATGGCAAGACGATTGACAATACTTTCCCTTCTGGTCACAAAATTGATGTCGTCAGAGTTGAAAGAAGAAATTTTCAATATCTTTATAAAGATGATTCCGGTTTTCATTTTATGAATACAGAAAACTATGAACAAATATTCTTAGAAGAAAAAATGATTGATTCGCACCAATACATGAAAGAAGGATTGGACGTTGAGATTATTTATGATGCAAACGAAGAAATACCATTAACTGTAGAATTACCTCAATACTCAGTTGTTGAGATAACTTATACAGAACCGGGCGAAAAAGGAAATACATCAACAAATGCCTTCAAACCCGCAACCATTGAGACTGGCGCAGAAATCAAAGTTCCGCTCTTTATCAATCAAGGAGACCGAGTGAAGATTGAAACTGCAACTGGTTCTTATATGGAAAGATCAAAAGACTAACGAATGACTTTTAAAGAAATCCAACAACTAATCAAATTGGTCACTGAGTCTGACCTTACAGAATTTAAGGTGAAGGATGATGCTTTTGAATTGAGCATCAAAACCAAAAACTTTGCAAAGGGTAATGGCACCTTGGTTCCTTCTCAACCCGTTGCAAGCTTGGCACCTAGTCCAGTACCGATTGCCGCTCCTGCAGCAACTCCAGCTGCTGCTCCAGCAGCTTCAGATGGAGAAAGCGATGAAGTTGCGGCAGCTGCTAATCTTATTGAGATTAAATCGCCACTCATCGGTACCTTTTACAGATCACCATCACCGGACAAACCCGCTTTCTTAAGAGTAGGAGATACCGTCGCTAAAGGAGATGTGGTATGTATTGTGGAAGCCATGAAACTTTTCAATGAAATTGAAAGTGAAGTAAGTGGCAAGGTTGTCAAAATACTCATTGAAGATGCTCAACCAGTAGAGTATGACACACCGTTATTTCTTGTAGATCCTGCAGGGTAATTCATCCACTCAAAGACTGATATACATGTTTAAGAAGATACTAATAGCCAATAGAGGGGAAATTGCACTGCGAGTTATTCGTACCTGCAAAGAGATGGGTATAAAAACCGTAGCCATCTACTCCAGTGCTGATTCCGAAAGTCTTCACGTAAGATTTGCAGACGAAGCGGTAAAAATAGGACCTCCTAGTTCGCTAGAATCATACCTCAGCATTCCTAAAATAATGGCAGCTGTTGAAATAACCAACGCTGATGCGATACATCCGGGTTATGGCTTCCTTTCTGAAAATGCAGATTTTGCAGAAGTTACGGAGGAGTATGGTGTAAAATTCATCGGACCATCAGCAAAGATGATCCGTTCCATGGGAGACAAGATTACCGCCAAAGAAACAATGATCGCAGCCGGAGTTCCAGTAATTCCTGGTTCGGATGGATTGTTGAAAGATGTAAAATCTGGCATTGAAGTCGCCGAAGAAATAGGCTATCCAGTTATACTGAAAGCGACGGCAGGTGGTGGTGGAAAAGGTATGAGAATCGTGTGGTCGAGTGAAGAGTTTGAAGCTGCTTGGGATTCTGCTAAGCAAGAAGCCGGAGCCTCTTTTACCAATGATGGAATCTATTTAGAAAAATTTATTGAAGAACCAAGACATGTTGAGTTTCAGGTTATCGGAGATCAATATGGAACCGTTGTTCACCTTTCGGAAAGAGATTGTACCATTCAGAGAAGACATCAAAAATTATTAGAAGAATGTCCGTCGACCATATTGAGTAAAAAACTGCGGAAGGAAATGGGAGAGGCGGCCATTAAAGCTGGGCAATCGATCAATTATGAAGGGGTAGGTACTGTTGAATTCCTAGTTGATAAGCATAAAAAATTCTATTTCATGGAAATGAATACTAGAATTCAAGTGGAGCACCCCGTCACCGAAGAGGTTATAGATCATGACCTCATCAGGGAACAGATAAAGGTAGCTGCTGGCGAGACACTCTCAGGAAAAAATTATCTTCCAAAGGTGCATGCCATGGAAGCTAGAATAAACGCAGAGGATCCTTACAATGATTTCCGACCAAGCCCTGGAAAAATAATTTCATTTCATAGTCCCAAAGGACACGGCGTAAGAGTTGACACACATGTATATGCTGGATACACAGTTCCACCTTACTATGATTCACTCATTGCCAAATTGATCTGCAAGGCGCAGACGCGCGATGAATGTATTATGAAAATGAAACGTGCCCTCGATGAATTTATCGTTGAAGGAATTAAGACGACCATTCCTTTTCATAGAGCACTGATGGATGATGAAAATTTCATCAGCGGGAATTACGATACAAGTTTTATCGAAACTTTTATTTTTGAAGACCCTAAGGGCACAGAATAATTCGTTCATACTGAATGGCCAACTTATCCACACTGCTTGGACATCTTAAGCCTTACAAGTTTTATGTAATAGCTACGGTTATTTCACAGGTACTCTTGGCTGTATTTACGGTCATAAGTATTCCTATGATCATCCCATTCTTTCAGATTCTCTTCAATGAAAATCCGAAAACTTACGATCGGGAAGTAAAAATCACAGAAGGAGCTGAGTGGCTAGAATATACTTTCAATAGAATCATCCTACGCTTTGATCGAATGGATGCGCTAATGTATATCTGCCTCGCCATTATTCTGGTTTTCCTTCTGAAAAACTTATTTAGGTACCTATCCCTCTTCTTTATTAACCCAGTAAGAAACGGCATTGTAAAAGATCTAAGAACTGGTATGTTCCGACATCTTATAAATATTCCGATCCACCAATTAAAAACGCACAAGCGAGGGGACATTATTACCAGACTTACTTCCGATGCGCAAGAGGTAGAATGGAGTATTCTTCAAGTATTAGATGCCTTTATTAAAGCGCCTTTAACCATCATCGGAGCATTAATATTTATGCTTTACATTTCTCCAAAATTAACTCTCTTCGTCTTTGCATTGATGATTTTTACCGTAGTAATCGTTGGTTCTATATCTAAAAATTTAAAGAAGGAATCGACCGGCCTGCAGGAAAGTCTTTCGGAACTTAGTTCGAAAATCGATGAGACTGTTACGGGAATGGATAACATTCGAAGTTTTAATGTGCAAGATCAATGGACAGAAAATTTTGAAAATGAAAATTCTAATTTCTATACTCGGGTCGTGAAGTTGCTGCGCAGAAAAGATCTAGCCGGACCGATCTCGGAATTTTTAGGAATTACAGTGGTTGCTGTACTTTTATATTATGGGTCGTATCGAGTCTTCCAAGGTGAACTTGGACCAGAAACATTTTTTGCCTTCATCTTTGCCTTTTATCAAATCATTGAGCCTTCTAAATCTTTTTCTTCGGCCTACTATAATTACCAAAAAGGCCTAGCGGCTTATGAAAGAATATATCATTTTTCTTCCTTAGCAAGCTTTGAAGAACAGAAAACTTCGGTGAGCGCTTTCGCAAATATTGAGTCTTCTATACAATTCAAGGAGCTATCTTTTAGTTATCCAAAGGAAGAAAAAAAAGCGCTAGACCGAATCAGCCTAGAATTACAGAAAGGCAAGACGGTTGCTCTTGTCGGAGCTTCGGGCTCTGGGAAAACCAGCTTACTTAATTTGCTTTTAAAATTCTATAGACCAGATTCTGGGATGATAGAAGTAGACGGAGTACCACTAGAAAATATTTCAACCGCAGACTGGAGGAAGAGTATTGCCTTAGTTACACAAGATCCCTTTTTATTTCATGACAGTATTTATGAAAATATTAAATTTGGTCGAGCGTACATTGATCGGGAGACGGCAAAAAGAGCTTTAAAACAAGCCCAACTAGAAAAATTTACCAAGCTTCTTGATCAAAGCGTCGGAGAAAGAGGACAAATGTTAAGTGGTGGTGAAAAACAACGACTGGCAATAGCAAGAGCATTGGCAGGTGATCCAGAACTTTTACTACTGGACGAACCAACCTCTGCTTTAGATGCACAGGCAGAACGAGAAGTTAGTGCAGCTATTCAGAAAGCCATGGAAGGAAGAATGGCCATCATCATAGCCCATAGATTTTCTACCATTAAACATGCAGATGTAATCGTAGTACTAGATGGTGGTAAAATTGTTCAACAAGGGACACATGAACAACTTGCAGCACAAGACGGATATTATAAGAGGTATCTTGAGCTTCAATAAAATAATAAAAGATGTGAAGGAATTCCTAAATTATATCATTGGAGCTCCAGAAATCGTACATTGAAATCTATCATGAGGTTTATATTTATTTTATGTTTGGTATTGAGTCAGCTGACCCTATTCAGTCAGAACGCTCGCTTGTTTATTCCTCACCCCAATGAGGGTGATACCACCTACTTATATGAGATCAGTAACCCACACCTGATCCGTTTTAAAATGTTTGAAGTACCGCCCGCTTATTATGCAGATGAAACCATTACTCCCTGCTACATTTCCAATTATTCTTATCGTAAAGGAGAAAGACTAATATGGGTGCGTGGCCTTTCTAAGTTTTATTTTGATGCAAGTCAGCCAAGATTGAAATTTCTGAAAGCCGCAATGCCAGATCCTTTCATGGGTGATAAATCCGAATTAACCATCGAAGGGGAAACTGTGGTTTTCAATGACATTTCCAGCATCAAATCGTTCAGTGATGACCGCTATAAAGCCTATATAAAAATTAGAGCCACTGATCTACATAAAGGGGTTAAGAAAATTCTTACCAATAAAAAAATTCAAGATTTACGGATTACACTAGATTACCAAAATAAGATAGAAAGATTCGGAACCTATAAGTGGGCTACCCCATTGGAGAGCAATAATTGCATGTCCCTAAAAATTACTAGAAATTTAACACCACAAATTTTTGAAGTAAAAATAAACGGTGAATGGAAAGGGGTAACGGTAGCTCAGGAAACAGCCTTAATGAAATTGTATCGACCACAGGAGATGGTTTGGATTCAATTCGTCGACAACCGAATGAAAAGAGAAGCTGGGACCATCGCCTTAAACCCAAAAGATGACACAGATTATATTGGAGGTTATTTCATTCATCAAGCGGCAGCTGATAGGCTACAAGCTTGCAATTTTAAATCCGGTGGAATTTATGTTTTCCCAAATCCCTCCTTTGGAGATTTCCATATAAGAATGTACTCTTATCCATCGGGAGATTATACACTGAAAGTTTACAACATCATCGGCCGCCAATTAAAAAGCGTTCCGTTTACCATCAACGGAGAGAGTAATATACCGATTGATCTCGGGCCTATGCAGAAAGGAACCTACATCTATTCTATAGAAAATGAGGATGGGGTTAAGTTGCAGACCAAGCGTCTGTTGATTATGGGATTGTAGTTTTAAAGATTGTTAAAATCAAAGCTTTCTGTCCCATGGCAATCGACGAGCCATACTCGATAGCTTCCTTTTTTTATTGATGCGCATCTAATTCCACTATGTAATTGAATCCCACTGAGAATTCCTCTGTCCTTTATATTAAATCATGATAACTCAATGACCCCTTGCATATATTTGACAGCCTTTCCTTTCATGGCTACTCTGTCACCTCTCAATTGACATATAAGATCTCCTCCTCGTTTAGATATTTGCAAAGCTCTTAGATCTGTTTTATTTAATCTATCAGCCCAAAAAGGTACCAATGTGCAGTGTGCAGAACCAGTGACGGGATCTTCAAAAACGTTTGCCTGAGGTGTAAAAAATCTAGATACGAAATCTATATTTTCGATATTACTTGTAGCAAATACGATAATACCCCCCGGGTCAACATTGATTTGATTTAAGATTGTGGCATTGGGATTTATCTTTTTAATGTCTTCTTCTGAATCGTACATGAGAAGATAGTCACGCGCTTTCCATACTTCTATGGGTTGAATATTTAATCCATCACTAATTATTTTTGGTAAGCTAGATTCACGTGGAGGTCTTGAGGGAAAATCAAGCTCATAGTAATCATCCACTTTTCTTACCGTTAAAATTCCACTCTTAGTCTCAAAAAATATTTTATCGCTTTCATATTCCATCTCTTCAAATATTACAAAGGCTGTAGCTAAGGTTCCATGCCCGCACAAATCTATTTCGATTTCTGGGGTAAACCATCGTAAATGAAAGTGATTGTTTTCTAATTGAACGAAAAAAGCAGTCTCTGCAAGATTGTTTTCAATAGCAATGCTTTGAAGAATTTCATCCTCAAGCCAATGGTCTAACGGACAAACCGCTGCTGGGTTTCCACTGAATAACTTATCGGTGAAGGCATCAATTTGATAAAGGTCTACTTTCAAATCTTTCTGTTTTTTCTAATTAAATATCACTAACAATGATATTGAAATTCATTTCAAAGTAAAAAATAGACCTTCTAAGATCCATGGCTATGATATATACATAATTTCTTTTACTCATCTTAAATCTATTTATTTATAAATAGCTAAGTCTAGAATTTACAAATATCACTCAATTAATATTACTTGTTAAAAAAAGCCATAGCTATATTCCATTATTCTACATTTAGAAAATTTCACATACTCAAGTGATGACTAAAATTATAACAGAGACTTTACAATTTGCGCAAGCAGAAAAGCCACTGAAAAATTCTTGCAGTTTTATAACATTCAGAATCTATACGTTCAAATTTTAATATTTTAAGAAATAAAACCTAAGACAATTAAAAAATTTTATTCTTCAACATAAGCGGCTTTCGCATAGGTAAGCCCCTACAAATACTGTAATTCTCCAAATAAATAATCAACATATTAAAAAATGCTACAACTAAATAACGCTCGAAAAAATCGTCTAGAAGCAACGAAATAAGAATTGAAGGAGTTAATAGTGTAGAGGACCATGTCTTCTTTCATTTACGATACCGACTTTCTATGTTGATTAAAAGCTGCAAAGCCACACTCCTTTTTATGGTGCTGGGTTTCTACATCCAAGGCCAAGATCTACACAATAGTGATTATAGATTTAATCCACTATACCTCAACCCAGCGCTCACTGGCGGGTTTCAAGGGAACTTACGGGCCGGTGCAATACATCGAGATCAATTTAGAACATTCTTAGGAAAAGCATATCAAAGTACATCAATCTGGCTGGACTCACCTGTTAGTTTTGTTTTCAATGAAAAGACATGGCTGGGGCTCGGAGCAAATTTTTATCGAGACCTAGTTGGAGATTTAGGCCTGGGACACAATGGAATTATTGGTTCGGCTGCCTTACATCTTTCCCTGGACAAAAAGTATAAAAAAGTCTTCGCCGTTGGAATTCAATATGGTTATCTACAGAAAAAATTAAATCAAAACTCCGCTGGACGTTTTCAAGATCAAATCCTATCATCTAGCCCTAGCCCGGACTTAGAATTATTGGATCAATTTCAGCATTCTACAGCAGACCTTAACTTTGGTGTGAATTGGACGCAAGCAATCAACAAATATCAAAAATACTCGATAGGAATTTCTATGCATCACCTCAATGGTCTATTCAACTCAACACCAAATCCTAGTTTTTTAGACAATCGAATTAATATGTATGGCGACTGGACGGCACAATTAAACAGCCGATTTTTGTTACAATCCACTCTTAATGCCTCTATTTTAAAAAATTATTCGATTTTACAATTGCAATTGCATGGAAACTACCAACTGAAGAAAAAAGGAAATAAATATCTGACCTCGGGAATTGGAATGCGCATGGGTGACGCACTACAACTTATGGGCGGCATGATTGTCAAAGGCTGGCAAGTTTCTATCTGCTATGACCTTACCGTATCAACAGCGAGGGTTTACAATAACAGTGCAGGTGCTATTGAAATCGGTATCATAGAAACCATTGTCATCCCTAAAAAACCAGTGGTCGAACCAAAAATTATTTGTCCAAGAACTTAATCGAAACAAATGAAAGGAAATTTGAAATTATTATTACTTCTTCCGATGTGCTGGATGACAATTGCAGTACAAGCTCAAGATTTGCATAAGCATAATGAAGATCTTCCTTGTGTTAATAAAAACTTTAATACACTGGTACATGTGGCAGTTGACTCTGCTGGTCGCTTGCCTATTGTTGACGAAAACTTTATCATAAGATTACTCGGTCAAACTTCAAATCTTTTTGAACCGATCTGCATGTCCTTTACCAATTGTGAGATTAACATTATGGAGGATAACTATAATTATTCTTCGATTGAAAACAGTCCCATAAGTGTAGAAAACCAACTAATAAAAATGGACAACATGTTTTCCAAAAATAAGAGGATTAATATTTTCATCAGTAATTATATTTCTGACTTTTATTGTGGTTATGGTGTCCAAGATGGATTAAAAACTTCAAATGAAGCCAATGTTTATATTGCCATAAAAGGATGTCCCGAAGAAGCATATCTGAATCTTGCTCACCAGCTCGGTCATTTACTTGGACTCTACGACACAAATAATCTCGACTTTGGTCTAGAGCTCGCTGATGGATCCAATTGTAGTACCACTGGAGATCAAATATGTGATACTCCAGCTGACCCATATCGTAAAATAGAGTTAAAGGATATCTACGTAAATGAAGACTGCGAATTTATTTTTGAGACGAAGGATCCCAATGATAATTATTATGAACCGCAGGTTGGAAACATCATGGGGCTCTATGAATGTAAATGCGGATTTACCCGTGAGCAATATTTAAAGATGGTTGAAACCTATCAGAACTCTCCATTCAAACAATATTAAAATGAACAGAATAATCATTGGAATAGCAAGTTTCATTTTATTATCGCTTGCGCAAATAGGACTTGGACAGACAGCTAACCTTACGAAGGGATGCGTTCCCCTCAAGGTAGCATTTGATGCACCGAATCTCTCTAACTATTATTGGGATTTTAATGATGGTGCTAGCTCAGATTTAAAAAAGCCAGACCACTTATTTACTAATGCCGGCATCTATAAAGTTGAACTATATGAGGGTACAAATGGAGCGCTGATAGGAACACTCGATGTTGAAGTATTTCCAGACCCTGCTTTGGCGATAGTTGTAGATTCTTTTGAAGGATGTTTACCGTTGACAGTTACCTTTAAGGCAAATGTAACGATCCATCCAGATATAAAAATAGATTCTTACTTGTGGACCTTTGGAGATGGAAACGATTCTACCGAAGAAAATCCAAGTTATACTTATAGAAGAGAAGGTGATTATGATGTATCTCTGAAGTTATTTACAAATTTCGAAGAATGTGACAAAGTAATTATTGAAGAAAAATTGGTGCGGGTTCAAGGAATCACTCCAGAATTCACAACGCCTAGTTTTACCTCTTGCACCTCTCCTGCCAATTTTGATTTTGAAAACTTAACGCCTTATGATCCATTGCATCAATATCATTGGAACTTTGGGCAAGGAGATAGTTTGGATATTTATGATCCAGAAGCCATCCTCTATTCAGAGGAGGGGGACTATGTTATAAGCTTAAGTATCACTACAGAAACAGGTTGCGTGGTTACTTCCACACAGAATGTTCGTGTAGGTGCCCCGCTGATTAATTTAGACGTACCCAACCCCATCTGCACCAATGGAAATTTCACCATCGAAAATCTTATTCCAGCAGATATTTATTCTTGGGAGATTAGTCCAGCAACAGATGTTATACTCACCAACTCAGACCTAAGGGAAGCAAATCTTACAATTTCAGAACCTGGTGATTACGACATAAGTTATAGGGCTTCGACACTTGATGGATGTGAGACAGATACAAGTTTTACCATTAATGTAGGATTTGCGGATGCTGGATTATCTGGACTTCCAGAAGTTACCTGTGCGGATAACTTTGATATTATACTGACTGCTGATAGTTTAAATTATACCCAATATATCTGGAGTGGTTTTGGAATTGACGGAGATACGGTTACGATGGACCCAAGTGTTTCCATTCAATATGAAGCTCCCGAGCGAGATAGTTTTTATTTAAATGCACCAGATAGTCTTCGATTCTTTTTATTGATCGGCTCAGAATCTGGTTGCACAGATCAGAAATCTTTTGCTTTACCGATTGTAAAACCTGATGCTTATTTTATTCCTGATAGCACGCTTGGTTTCTGTCCTTTAAGTTTAGGTTTCAATGATGTAAGTTATTCTGATGCAGTAGTAGCTTCTCGACTCTGGGATTTTGGAGATGGAGAAATATTGATGGTAGGAAAAGAAGATACGGTTGTTCAACATATCTATGAAGATCCAGGGATTTATGATGTGCATTTGACAATCATTGATGTCAATGGATGTAGTGACCGCTCTGAATTGGTAGAAATCACCGTTATAAAATTAGAACCCTTGCCACCTAATCAAGGAACTTGTAATGCAACCGTCGGAGATGGTGGCCCGATCTGTACCGGTGTAGAATATGACATAGAAATTACTGGAGCTGCTTTAGCAATTTTAGATGCACACATCGATACAGATGAGTCGCGATTTGATCATTGTTGGAAAGAAACTTTCTTCCAATATACTTTTCTATATCCGGGAATATTTGAAACAACTGCATCTTTGGAATATGAAGGTTTGGAGGTTGAGCAGATTCCGCTCCTTCCCCTTCTTGTTTCCGGAGCACATGCTGAAGCTGAATATAGAATTGATTGCGATAATCCATACGTTGTAGAATTCTGGAGCGAGAGTATGAATGCTACAGAAATACAATGGATTTTAGAAGGTGAGGTTATAAGTGATGAAGAAGAATTTTCGCACCGGTTTGAAGCGCGTGGTGACTACAAGGTATATTTACAGGCCAACAACGCTGGAGTCGACTGTGATCCGCACCTAGACAGTGTGATGGTCTACATCCGTGAGATTCATGCCGAGTTTGAATTAGAAGATGTTTTATGCGCCAATTCTTCCTACATTCTCGACGCATCCAAAAGTATGGATGTCGATGACCGATGCCACATGGGTTATCGATGGGAGTTTGAGCAGAAAAGACCTAGAACATCGGACAATGCAGCCTTGCAACATAAATTTGAGCGAGGGCATCAGCAGGTCATTTTAACCACGGAGGACATCAATGGTTGTAAAGACACACACAGCAAAACCATAGATGTTTATGGCATAGATGCGGCCATCGCTGTACCTGAGTTAATTTGCCTACCACATGAAACACAACTCTTAGATCTAAGTGAAGGTGATACAACAATTGTGGCATGGCAATGGTCCATCGGATCTACAGAACAAAACCCTGACCATACTTTTACAGAAGACCAATTATCTGAATCAGAAAATATATTTGTTGAATTAACGCTCACGGATGCCGCAGGATGCGAAGAATCGACCTCAGAATTGGTGGAAGTTTATGAACCAGAAACGAATATTGTTTTGGACGGCAATCAGATTATTTGTTCTGGTGTCGAACTGCAGTTCACCGCCAGCGATATTTCCCAGCTTGGATTTGCTTTAGATTTAGATTGGGATTTTGATCCGTTTGAAGCGAACACTAACAGTGACTCTATCCTTAGTGTGTTGTTTGATCAGTCCGGAGTATATACCATCTATTTAAACTATGAAGAAGCTGGCACAAGCTGCTTAGGAAGTGACAGTATTAACATTACGGTTATTGAACCACCGACTGCCTTGTTTAGCTCCAGTCATGATTCATTGGAGACCATTTGTTATCCTGAAACACTACAATTTCAAAATGAGTCCACTACTGATGGGCAGGTCATTTACACTTGGAATCTAGGCAACGGACAATATTCCAATGAGGTTCACCCAAGTACTTCTTACAACAAAGGAGATTATGAAGTGCGATTAATCACGAGCTCGATTTACGGCTGTTCAGACGTGTATACCAAATCCTATCGTTTCATCGGTCCTGAGGGCACGGTTGATTTTGATGAGGGCCTTGTCTGCTTGAACCAAGACTTCACCTTGGAAGCCACGGATCTAGTAGATGTGACAAACATCACATGGGATTTTGGTGACGGAACAATCGTCGCTAATGAAAATCCAATCACACACCAGTATACCTTCAATCCGCCTGGGGATGAAACCATCGTGCAGATGATTCTACAGTCTGATGACACCGGCTGTGAATATGTTGAATCTATTCCCATTAACTTAAGTGCAGTATTTGCAGATTTTGCATTGGGAGAAAGAACTGGATACTGTGCAGGGACTGTCAGCTTGGACAATTTATCTAACGAGGCGACAGACTATACTTGGACTTTTAACAACCAACAAAGTACAGATTCCATTCCTGTTTTTGAATATGATATGAGTGGACCACAGGAAGTAACCTTACAGGTTCTTAATAATGAGACTGGTTGTGAAAGTAGTCTGACACAGTTAATAGATATAGAAGGTCTAGGTGAAGACTTTGAGATGCCGAATGTCTTCAGTCCCAATGGAGATGGTTTGAATGATTTTTTCACTGTTGCTGCCCAAGATGATTTAAAAGAATTAGTACAGGTTAATGAATTTAAAGTCTACAATCGATGGGGCAATCTTATTTACGATAATGATTTTCCTGGTAGAGGTTGGGATGGAAGTTTTGAAGGCAAGATCTCTCCCAATGAAGTTTATGCCTACTACATAGAGTTTATTTTTGAAAACTGTGGAGCAGATGTGGTGAAGGGGAATGTGACAGTGGTTAGGTGAGTTTTAGGATATACCGCTTAGCTGAAGCTAATATAATTTTACCCCGCTGTGTTAAGGATTAAAATATAAAAAAAGACAATTGAGAAGCTTCTCAATTGTCTTTTTTTATTCTTAGAATTGACTTGATTTATAGAATTTTATTAATTGTCTTTCACAAATGATTGCGAAGCATAATCTCCTTGTTCTGTGCTTACCAAGATGAAATAAAGACCAGCGGTTAATTGGTCGATTCCGATGGTTGCGTGTTTACTTACTGGGCGGGAAGTTAAAACTTGCATTCCAGAGGAATTATAGATGAGAATCTTATGCACCGCTTCATCGGCCTCTACATGGATCAGATCATGGGCAGGATTGGGATAAATTTTAAAGGTAGGTTCGATTTTTAATTGATCGAATAGTCCGCTGGTTCCACTATTTGTTCCATTGAAAGTTGGGGTCATGGTTTGGAAATCGCCGGTGCCATTAGGGAAACGACCGTAGGAAATGTCTGTGACCTGTTCCGTGTAGGTTATTTCATCTACAACTTCTCCTTCGGGATCCACCAAAAATATAGATTCTCCACTCGCTGATAATTTAAAATTGGTATGTAGGCTACCTTGTTCTCCATCTTCATCACACCAAATGATCAGGTAGTCATCAGCCTCAATCGTCGTACCTTCAGGGAAATCCCATTTCATTAAGTTATCAAAATTATCGGATAAAAAATAACCTTCAAGATCAATGGCTGAAGATCCATTGTTATACAACTCAATCCAATCATCAAACTCCCCTTCTTCGTCTTCAACAGTTACATCATTGCTCGCCATAAATTCATTGATGACTAAATCACCAACGACAATACTACTGGTACTTGCGGAGATGTTGTGGTATTCGTATTCTGCACGCTGAGGTGAAAACATTCCTGCATTGTCATTCTCAGCATAAATATAATATTGGGTTGATGGTCTTTCAATCAAAAGCTCTACCCCATAAACTTGGTCACCGGCAGCTCCATCTCCATGCATTCCATCGTCAAACATTTCTACTCGAGTAAAGATGCCATGTGCTGTATTTCGGTATCCAAGAAAAACACGCTCTTCATCGACTACATTTGCAGTAATGCTTAATGACTCATTTACGATAGGTGTTGCCGTCGATAGGCTAATATTAGAAATGGTCGGCTGTGTCTGTGTAAAATCATTTTGGCTTAGTAGGTAGTTGCTTCGTGCATCCATTAAATTGGTGATTCCTATTTTAGAGCCGCCACCGCCGCCGCCGCCACCTGGTCCTCCTCCACCGCCGCCGGTATCAGAGTTTAGGTTATCAATAAAGTTGTTGTAGGTGAAGAATTTATTATCGTCTGCCTGTACAGAAGGAGCAATTAAATCTTGGAGTGCTTGCCCTATCTCTGCATAACTTCCATCCGCAAAATTTTCAAGTAAAATGGTTTTATAGTGTGCCACATACATTCTTCGAAACATCGGCACTTCCAAGAGTTTTTGAATAAGCGGAAAGTCGCTGTCATTCAAATGCAAAAGGTGACTCATCTGCTGCTTAGAGGTATTATTATTCAAGTTTCCAGAACCAGAATTAGTAAATCCTGCAAAAGACTCGTTAAGATCCCAGATGATCGGAATGAAACGTCCATTGTCATCTCTATATAAGTAATAGTTCTGCTTAAAACTACCAATGTAACTGTCAAGATTTACCAAAGCATTATCTAATGCAAGCATCCACAATGTGCGATCAACATCTAGAATCGATTCAATGTCTTCGGAATTATTCTCAAGTGTATCGCATAAATCAATCAACTCATCCCAGCCATTATCAGATTTTATTTCATAGGCATCCACATAATTCAGACTATCCTCCCCTAGATATTCGAGATTTGGGTAATCGCTGGAATTGGGTCCTGCGCCTGCGGGTGGGTTGCATTTTATAAAGGCATTAGACTTAGATCCAAACCGATCTCCAACAAAGGTTTTGGTGATGGATTCTGAGTTGCTGTAAAGACCGATCAGTGTTCCGTTTACGTAAACATTGGCATAATTAGAAAGTGGTGCTGCCATGTATTGTCTTATGACTTGATAGGATAAGACCTCCCGTAAAAAAGAAGGATCTTTGGCAACGTTGCTTAGTTTAATGTCCTTATAACCTTCATAATCTTGCTCTTTATAAGTATCTAATTCAATGTGAAAAGGATTCTTCGCTTGATTAGATTGATAGGTACTATTCCCCTTGTACTTCACTCCAACACTATCGAAGACGGTTCCATTGATGCTCACTTCTGAAGCCAGGGTGTAAGTCCCTGCATTATAAGCGGCATCTAGAATATTATCCCAATTGCTCTGGTCAAAAGTAATCTCGATGGTTTGCACCTGATCGAGCGTATAAAATTCTTGGGCAGATAAGAAGTTGATCTGAATGATTGCTAGTAAAATAATTAGGTATTTCATGTTTGTCATATTAGCAGTGGGCAAATATAGTTAATTCCTTTGGTTACAGTATTAAGACAACTTAGGAGGAGGAAATCCTACTTTAACGGATATATCTCTCCGCTGGAGCTAGGGATTGATGGATATTTTGCTCCGCTGCAGCCAAGGATTTTATTGAAATATTGCGACGTTGTGGCTCTTTAAGGGGCTATGTATATGTTATTGAGGTGCGGTGAATATTTGCAGTAGATCAAAAGATTTCTTAATCTTGAAGAATGGTTAAGTATGTAGTAGGAATTTGTTTGGTTATCGCGGTACTTTATGTCATCATTTTCTTTGTGACCTGCTACAAGATTGACCATTTTGTCTTTAATCCTAGCATGATGAATAAGGACCATGTCTTTGAACTTCCCTTTGAGTTTGAAGAAATATATTTGCCAAACGGCAATCCAAAGGCACCGGAAATTCATAGCATATATGCCCCCATAAATAAGGAGCCTAAAAAAGTTTTATTATATCTGCATGGCAACTCTGATGACCTCAGAAAGTGGGCTTTATTAATGACTAGATTTCATAACTATGGTTATGATGTAATGATGGTTGATTATCCGGGATTCGGTAAGACGAGGGGAAGTGCTGGAGAAAAGGTTCTTTATGAGTCTGCTGATGCTCTGATGAAATGGACCAATGAAAGATACAGACCAGATCAAATTGTTGTTTTGGGTAGATCGATGGGTTGTGTGCCTGCCTCTTATATCGCGAGTAAACATTCTGTAGAGCGCGTGATTATAGAAACCCCTTTTGCCAACATTGGTCTGCTGCTCAGAAAGTTAGTTCCCTTCATTCCTGTCTGCCCTGGACTATATAAAAAATATCCAGTGGATCAATATTTAAAAAAGACTCAAGCTCCCATCTATTTAATAAGATCTGGTAAAGATGATTTAACTGTTTTGGAAAGTAGTCACTCTTTGGTTCCGCTGGCGCAAAAGGAGTACCTTATAAAAGGTGCAGATCACCGAAATTTTGTAACAATGAAGGCTTATGATGAAGCCATACACGACATCTTTTCCAAATAAAACATTGGTCTGCATATTAAAAAATGCTCTCTTTTTTCCTGCCTGCCCTAGTCTATATTAATAATAATCTCTGGATCAGCATTAAACAAAAACTGAAGCTCCCATCTACTTAATGAGTCCTGGTAAAGATGATTTAACTGTTTTGGAAAGTAGTCACTCTTTAGTTCCGCTGGCGCAAATGGAGTACCTTATAAAAGGCGCAGATCACCGAAATTTTGTAACAGTGAAGGCTTATGATGAAGCCATACACGACATCTTTTCCAAATATAGCATTGTCCTGCATATCAAAAAATGCTCTCTTTTTTCCTGCCTGCCCTAGTCTTTACAAAAAATATCCAGTATCAACATTAAATAAAGATGGAAGCTCTGATCTATTTAATAGGATCGGGTAAAGATGATTTAACTGTTTTAGGAAGTAGTCATTCTTTGGTTCCGCTGGCGCAAAAGGAGTACCTTATAAGAGGCGCAGATCACCGAAATTTTTTAGCAATGAAGGCTTATGATGAAAGCATAAACGAAATCTATATAAATAAAAAGGCCGCAGAATTTTTAAATTCTGCGGCCTAATATCTTCTTAATCAACAGTTAGAATTAGTCTACAATAACCATCTTCTTAGTGTCACTAAAATTGTTTGTTTCTAAAGTATAGTAAACTACACCACTTGCTAAACTTAAAAGTTGTTTGTCAATTGGTAGTATGTGCTTACCTGCTTCATAGTATTGATCCAATTCATATATCATCTGTCCATTTAAAGTATGGATCGTAAAGTGAACGTCACCTGCTTTCGCGATATCGAATGAAATGTTAGTGTTGCTTACTAGTGGGTTAGGAGTATTCTGGTAAAGTTTGTTACTGTAAATAATTCCAGAGTTATCACTTCCAATAGTAATTCCATTTACTTGTAAATCATTACCTCTATATGCTTCTGCAGAAATATGCTCATCAGATATTGAAATCATTTCTGAAATCCAACCTGTTTGCTCTGCAATGAAATTTAGAGTAAATAAATTATCTTGACCAGTCAATGAAGTAGATGAATTATTATTCCAACTAAATGTATAAATGTCATTTCTCAATTGAGCAAAGTTATTTTCCTTCACATTAAGTCCTGCTGCATTTATATCTTGGAAAGTTAATCCGTTGAATTCCATTGACATTTGTAATCCAAATATATCAGTGAAGTTAGAACTATAGAAAGCTATTTCTACCAGTTCGCCAGCCTTAACAGACTTATCTTCAAATTCTAATTTTAGAGTTGTCGCTGATCTTGATGATGTATTACTGTTTACAAAGTTAGCAGAAGAATCACCATTCACGTCTCCGTATTTTACACCGACAAAATCTTGGTTGTTCTCATCTTCCACCATTCTAGGAACGTACATGTAATCTGAAACAGCAAGAGGGTCTGGAGCATTCGTAACTTCTTCAAGTCCTACAAATCCCCAACTATCTCCAGATGGGAATTCATCTTCCAATCCTAAAATAATTTTTCTAATCAAAATTAAATCGATAGCAGAAACTTTATCATCCTGATTTACATCTGCTGCAATCACTTTGAATGGAGTTTCTAAATCATTAATTCCTAAAATGTGCTGCTGGATTAAAATGATATCCAGAGTACTTACACCATTTAAGGCACTATCTTCTTTATTACCTTTTACGATATAATCAAAGCCAGTTACTAAAGATTCAAAAGCATATTGTCCATCATCTCCAGAATCAGTTAATAAAGGAAAATCAGGCTGATCACTTTGTAAAGTCACATCAATTTCTTCCATCATTGAACCATCTTCTGCAATAACAGAACCTCTTAAGGCAACTCTATTGCTTCCTGCACAAGCTCCATATACATTTATTTCATCCAAATCCCAAGCAGTAACACCCGCACTGTTTGCAATGATACAGTATCCTAGTAATTCAAATGTAAATGTACTTGTTGATGAAACTGTAAAGTCAGCTCCTGTAAAATCAAATGTCTGAAGCGTCCAGTCCGTATTTGTTGGCTGGTCTATTGCTCTAAATATTTCTGTACCATCTTTCAGTACTCTTATTCCGTATCGTGTAGGATAATTATTCAATCCAGAGTTCCCGTTAATCCAATCATAATTAATAGGAGCCTTCTCGAAAAAGTCAAGTCTTCCGATTGACGCTAACTCTCCTGCTTGTGGCGCTAAGACAACATCAAACCTTACGGCTTTGTCATCATTCGCTGTATAGTTACATGAAGTAGATGAACTAACACACATAGCCATTGAACCACCAACTCCTGGAGTACAAGAGTGAAGGTTTACATCAGGAGATGATCTATTAACGATGGATGCGCTCGTAGAAGCACAACTCAATACATTAGGGTATGCTGGAGTAAATTCAGCATATGACTGATTCGCTTGATTGCTTATTAAGGCATTACATCCTTCTAGGCCATAATTGACGATAGATACCAAATCACCATTTGGTGGTGGTGGTTGAACTGCTCCACACACACCAAAGTGAATTGCTGAAGCTCCTTGGAAAAAGTCATTTGTAGTAGGCGCAACATCACCACTCGCTGTAGGAACAGCAAATGTTAATACTCTTCCTCCTGCATTAGCTCTTTCTGCTACGTAGATGTTTTGAGTTTGGAAATCAAACGCTACATCTACAGGGTTTCCTAAATTACTAGTAGGACCTGCAATTCTAATCTGCTCTGCATTGGAAATTACACCATCTGCAGCTGCACCTGTCCAATTTGCGATATAAACGATTGCTCCATCATCAGCAACTGCTCCACTTCCTACATCCGTAAGTACCATGATATTATTAGTAACATCATAAGCAATTCCGTGTGTACGAACCATACTCTCAACGGTAATTGTTGAAGTTGGCGTTACAGTTCCCGCTGGTAAACTTAAAAAGTTATTAAACACAGCAACGTTCGGAGAATTATCTACAATAGCAAATAAGTCGTTTCCACCGAAAACCATTCCCCAAAGATTAATATTTGTAGGTTGTGCCTTTTCGAAAGTGATATTAGAAGTACTAATATCGTAGGTTACAAACTGGTTCACATCACCATTGGATGCAGCTGCATCTTGTGCTACTACCAACTTGCCGTTAGAAACTGCAATTTCTCTTCCGTTTGAAAAATCAGAACTTGAAGTAGAAATTAAGTTTGGAGTTCCTCCAGCAGTAAGGTTGCCTACAACCGCACCATATGCATTAATTCTATTCTCAGATCTATTCAATTGATATAATTGATCTGTTGTTTCATCATAATAAATTCCATCTGCGTCTTGAGCAACTGAAGAGAAAGTAGATAAACTACTATTTCCATTAGCATCATTTGCGTACAACGCTATCGTGCCAGAATTATTACTTGATACAAAAACTTTACCTACTGCATCAGCAATCGGAGATTCATTTCTGAATACCAATTCACCACTACAAGGTCCAGTTCCGCTATGTGGCTGGGCTAGGTAAGGAAAGCTTCCTGTAAATTCTCTATCGTTATTTTCTACACCAGTAGTGTAAGTAAGAACTCCTAAAAGATCATCTGTTACTGGACTAGGTGAAGTCATTGGATCATAATCATCATACCATAATCCTACTGCAGCCAAAACTACTCCAGCTACTGCTTGCAATTCAATTCTTGTTACATCATCCTCTAACCTTCTTCCGTTTGGAAATCCATCCATGTTAGGAATAAATTCCAAATCAGCTGTTGTATTAAATGGTGCAACGGTTAAACCAATTGCTGCTGCTTGTATCAATCCTAATGAGCTAAAGTTAGCATCATTTCTCGGCGTAGGAGGAACGGCCATGTTAAGACGTAACATATCTCCACCGTTTGGTAAAAAGTTATTTACAAATGGCTTTCCGGCAGCTAGTGGATTTCCACCTTTACCTGTTGCCAATTGATAAGGAATAACATTAGGAACTCCTGTATGGAACGCTGGCCATAAATCCACAGATCTAGGCTTTCCTGGTGCCGGTAATAAAAGTGTACCGAAAACTGCATCATCTAATGCTGTTCCAGCTAAAGCTGGATCGCCTTTAAGACCATACAATCCATCTGCACCATTTCTAAAGTCAAACGCTCCTAAAGAAGCTGTCTGAATTCTTAATGGAGCAAAAGCAGGAACTGCTCCTCCAAATTGAGAATCATCCATATATAAAGCCAACTCAGGATTGTAGAAATATTCATCTAAAGTTGTCTCAGCAATTTCATCATAAGGTGAGATTGCATTCCAAAAATCTTTTTGTCCAATAGGAATAACTGCTTCATTGGTTAAAGGCATACCAAGTCTTGAAACTTGAACCCAATCTCCACTATACGTAGGTTCGCCGGTAGCACTAATTGTAGTGATAGCAGGTCTACTTGCAGAAGCCCATACTCCAATTACATAATCAGAGTCAAGGATATTCGTTGGTGTTGCTGGCGCACCTGCTTTCAATAAAGTTGAAATCGGTACTTGTATTGCCAAAGCACTTACATTATAACAAGCTACACCATCTACTGGTGTTCCATTTTGTCTTGGAGCGTCTCCTAAATCAAAGATTCCGCCTAGATCAACAAAGAAAGGATCATCTGTAGGTCCAGCAAAAACAACTTCACCAGTTGTACTTGTTGTAACTGCTCCTTGAAATAAGGCATCGTAGGTTGTATTCAACCCAGCTGCTCCAGTAATTGATCTTTGTCCAATATTGTTTGGTGGAACAACTCCGTTTGCAACAATCATTTGAAATGAAGCTCCGCCATCCATACTTCTTTCCAGGTTATAGGTAGCTTTCTGATTCTGCTGACCTAATCTAATGTTGAAAAAAGTAGTAGGATCTTCATTTACTATATTAAAAGTAAATCTGTAGATAATTTCATCTCCAGCAACTGAAGCGTCATTATCGACATGTATTTCATATCTGACATTCTCTCCAAAATTATAATAATTGGGACCACCATGTGGTAATTGCAACGGAACATAAGTTGCAATCAGAGTAATCATATCCGGATTATCCGGACTTCTAAAGGCATATAGATCTACATTATCTGCTAATGGATCATTAGAGATAAGTGGTGCTTCTCTATGGCTAGAACCAAACATAACTGTACTGCAGAAAAACAATGCAATAAGCTTTGTAAGGGTAATTTTATATAGGTTAATATTCTTCATAATAATAAATTCAATTTTTGAAAATCAATGCAGTCTTATTGTCTAATCTCAGTTCCTCTCCACGGATAAGCAACGTAAGGAAATGTTGATCTAAAGGCTGCATCATTCTTCTCTACACCGGTAGAATAAGTAAGGACATTCAAAAGATCTTGTGTTACTGGGCTAGGCGAAGTGTTAGGATCATAATCATCATACCATAATCCAATGGCTGCTAGAACTACTCCTGAAACTGCTTGAAGTTCAATTCTTGTTACATCATCTTCTAATCTCCTACCATTTGGAAAACCATCCATGTTAGGTATGAACTCTAAATCAGCTCTTGTATTAAACGGAGCTACTGTTAAGCCTATAGCAGCTGCTTGGATTAAACCTAGCGAGCTAAAATTTGCATCATTTCTTGGTGTAGGAGGTACTGCCATATTAAGTCGTAGCATATCTCCACCATTTGGTAAAAAGTTATTTACAAAAGGCTTTCCTGCTGCCAGTGGATTTCCACCTTTACCGGTTGCCAATTGATATGGAATAACATTAGGTACTCCTGTATGAAATGCTGGCCATAAATCCACTGATCGTGGTTTTCCTGGTGCTGGAAGTAATAAGGTTCCAAATACAGCATCATCTAAAGCTGTTCCAGCTAAAGCCGGATCGCCTTTCAAACCATATAATCCATCCTGTCCATTTCTAAAATCGAATGCACCTAATGCAGCGGATTGAACTCTTAATGCTGAAAAAGCAGGTACTGCTCCTCCAAACTGAGAGTCATCCATGTATAAAGCTAGTTCTGGATTATAAAAATATTCGTCAAGTGTTGTTTCTGCTATTTCATCATAAGGACTAATTCTATTCCAGAAATCTTTCTGACCGATTGGAATAACTGCCTCATTTGTAAGTGGCATTCCAATTCTAGAAACTTGAACCCAGTCGCCTGAGTAAGAAACTGCACCATCTGCACCTAAAGTCTTAACAGCAGGTCTAGAAGCTGATGCCCATACACCTATAACATAGTCAGCATCTAAGATACTAGTAGGTGTTGCCGGCGCTCCAGCCTTAAGTAAAGTACTAATAGGTACTTGAATTACGATAGAGTGTACATTGTACTTAGCAAGACCATCTCTTGGTCCTGATCCTTGACGTGGTGCATCTCCTAAGTCAAAAATTCCACCTAGATCTACAAAAAATGGATCATCTACTGGTCCAGCAAAAACTCGCTCTCCAGTTGAAGCATTTGTTACAGAACCATCAAATATAGACTCATAGGACTGATTTAAGCCAGCTGCACTTTCAATTGATCTTGGACCAATATTCGGCGGAGGCACAACTCCATTTTGAACAATTGTCTGAAAACTAGCTCCACCATCGGTGCTACGCTCTAAATTGTAGGTTGTTTTTAGATTTTGTTGTCCTAGTCTAATATTAAAGAAGGTCGTAGGGTCTTCGTTTACCTTTGTGAAAGTCATTCTGTAAATGATTTCATCTCCAGCTACTGAAGCATCATTATCTACATGAATTTCATATCTAACATTTTCTCCAAAAGAGTAATAGTTAGGCCCGCCGTGTGGTACTTCAGCAGGAATGTAATTTGCAATAATGGTAATAGTGTTCGGATTGTCTGGACTTCTAAATGCATAGAGGTCAGTATTATCCGCAAGAGGATCATTAGATATTAAAGGTGCTTCTCTGTGACTAGAAGCAAATAATCCAAATGATAGTGAGAAGCTGCAAAACAATATAATGCAGAGCCTACTAAATAAATGGTTAATCGAGTGGAATTTCATACAATATGAATTTTCGTTTTTAAAACATTCAACATAAATCCTTACAAATTGTAGGATCTTTCTTTTAAAATATAGGAACAACAAAAGAAGTAAATTTTATAGATACTTCTTGTAAAAAAATGCGCAAAAAATCTTAAAAGTTAAAATTTAGGCATTTTCAAAAACAGACTTAATTCTTGACACTAAAATTTGAGATGTATAATTTCTTTATTATCAGTTCATTATACATTGATGAATAATGATTTAAAAAGAAATCTTTACTGATCCACTAATGTAAGTAAAGTTTTAGGTTTTTACAGAAACTCCTCCGCAATAAATTGCGAAGGAGCAGTGTCAAGAACAGCAATCTTCATTGCGTCCTATCTTATTAACTGACTTCTTTATATGAGTTTAAGAGCGAAGGCTCTAATTCTCTTTTTTAGAGCAAAGGCTCTATTATTATCTTTTAGAGCCGCTGTAATTGATATACGTGGACGAAAGGTCGTTTGGTTTTTTATTTTTAATACTTTTGAGTCCATTTGAATAAAATTTCCCGTACATACAATTAAACTTCTATATGAAACACCAATTCACTTTTCTACTAACGGCTACACTGTTTTTCTCTGTATTTCTTAATTCTTGTGGAGAAACAAATTTGCAAAAAGCTAATAAGACAGGTACCACGGCTGCTAGTGACGTAGAAAACAATGTAAAAGTTCCAGATCTACTCGATCGAGGAGAAAAAATCCAACTCGGAAAGGAATGGGATTTTGTACAGAACTTTTATAGCGATAAAAAATCTCAGCTTGCCAAAAATGAAAATGATGGTGAAGCATACCTTCAACTAGCTGAACTGTTCATAAAAGAGGCGCGGATCACAGGAGAGCACGGGCACTATTATCCTGCGGCTTTAAGAATGACGGATATGGCTGTAAAGAATAAAGAAGCGAATCCAGATCTAAAATTTAGAGCTTTAATGACAAAGGCAGGCGTTCAACTTTCATTACATGAATTTTCAGATGCCTTGAAGACTGCCCAGGAAGCGGTCAAAATGAATCCAAACAATGCACAGATATATGGTGTGCTTGTTGACTGCTATGTAGAATTAGGGGAATATGATAAAGCGATTGCTATGGCAGATAAAATGATTGCCATCAAGCCAGACATAAGATCTTATTCTCGTATTTCTTACCTCCGAGAAATTCATGGAGATGTGGATGGTTCTAAGAAAGCACTAGGTCTAGCTATCAATGCTGGTTTTCCAGGTTACGAAGAAACTGCTTGGGCAATGCTTACGCTCGGTGAATTGTATGAGCGATACGGAGCCTTGGATACTGCTAAGCAAATTTATACGGAAATTTTAGACATGCGTGAGAATTACCCTTTTGCCATTTCTGCATTGGGTGGCATCGCATATAAAGAAGGTAATTTAAAGGAGGCAGAAAAAATTCAAAACCAGGCCATTGATATCATACCAGAAGTAGGCTACTATACGGCGCTTGCGAAAATTTATAAAGATGAAAAGCGGACAGAAGAGCTAGATCAATTGATGAGCGAAATTTTTGTCATGCTTCAGGAAGATGTTGACTCTGGACACAACATGAATTTGGAATATGCTGATATCTATTTAAATATTTTGAATGAACCTGAAAAATCATTGAAATATGCCTTATTAGAATACGACAAGAGACCGCTCAATATTGATGTAAATAGAATGCTTGCGCAAATATATGTTACGCAAGGAAAAAATGATCTGGCCAAGGAGCACTTACAAAAAGCTTCTGCAACTAAATCTATACATCCTGATCTAGCTGAATTAAAGAAAGAAATAAAGTAAAATAAGTTGAAGCAATAAAGCACATCCTTCAGCCAATACTTACTTTTTTTCATTACTTGCTGAATTTGGTTCCTGATGATTCAAGAAAAGCATCATTTTCAAATGCCTATTTTAGGATTCAAAGAATTATGCTTACTTTAGGTATCATCATTAATGTATGAGTTACGGCGTCTACATATTAATACTTACAGGATCCATTTATGTTGGAATATCACTCTTGATGTATTTTTTTCAACATTTCTTTTTCTTCCGTCCAGAGATTTTACCGAGTAATTTTGTTTATGATTACCCGTTCGATTTTGAGGAGAAAACCTTTGAAATGGAAGATGGAGGATCTGTGAATAGTCTACATTTTAAGGTTCCCAATACTAGAGGTGTTGTTTACTACTTTAAAGGTAATTCGCGCAGCATCAAAGGATGGGCTAAATTTGCAAATGACTTCATTGGAAACGGCTATGATTTTTTTGTCATGGACTATCGAGGGTTTGGTAAAAGCAAAGGGAAACGCACAGAGGCAAAACTATACGATGATAGTCAACAGATATATAAATATCTGCATGGCATATTTGAAGAGAAAGATATCATTATTTATGGTCGTTCGATGGGTAGTGGAATTGCCACAAGGATCGCCTCTTGGAATAATCCAAGAATGTTATTGCTTGATTCGCCATACTATAGTTTCTGGCATCAGACCAGACGTTTCGGATTTTTCTTACCACTTCGATTAATCTTAAGATATAAAATCAGAACGGATCAATTTATAAAAAAGGTGAGCGCTCCTATATACATCATTCATGGAACCAAGGACCGACTCATCCCATTCTTCAATAGTGAAAGATTGAAAGCGATTCGACCAGACGACATTCATCTTCATCGGGTGGAAGGCGCAGGGCATAATAATCTACCAGAATTTGCTGAGTATCATGAATTTATTTATCAAAGATTGAATGAGGCCTCTATAGACTGGCCGAAGGTAGTTGCAGTATGAGTTTTACCCGCACCATAGATTTAATTGCACCTGAACGTCTGGCGGTTATAAAAGAGGATATCTTTTTTGGTCGCACAGGTGCTAGCTATGAAGCCTGGAACGGCATAAAAATTACGAATCGAATCTTGGCCTATGGTGGATATCTTCAGAACTTAGGCTTAGGGCCCGATGATAAAATCATCTTACTACCAGAAAGCGGCTCACCCGAATGGGTTATGCTAGATCTAGCGGCCCAAGCTCTGGGAATCGTTGTTGTCATGGCTCATGCTACTGCCTCAAGTAAGAATATTCAGCTCATCATTCAAGAATCTGAGGCTAAGCACTTCTTCTATGAAGATGAAGACCTTATCGAACCACTCGGAGATATTTTCCAAGGGGTACAGATTCAACAATTATATGATATTTCTTTAGAAACAGTACTGACGTTAGCAGATTATAAAGTGGCCAGCAGCAAAGTCAAGGCAGAAGATGTAGCATGTATTATTTACACGAGTGGAACCACTGGTGATCCTAAAGGTGTGATGTTGACTCATACTAACATTATGAGTAATGTGCTTGCCGTGACCTTACTTCTACCCATCCGACGGGATGATCGCGTACTAAGTTTGCTCCCCTACTCTCATATTTTTGAACGCACCTCCGTTTATTGTCTGATTGCCTTACAGAGCAAAATTTATTTTATTGCTTCCCCGGATAATTTAGCCGAGGCATTGGTTAAAATTAAACCACACTACTTTACTGCGGTTCCCAGAATTTTAGAACGAATTTATGATCACGTGATCGGCGAATTTCGTTCTAGGAAATGGTTGGGTAAGACTTTGTTTAAGTGGGCAGTTAAATTTGCGGGAGAATTTCAACCTCATCGTTCTTTCAACCCTATTAAGTTTTTACAGTTACGATTTATCAGACATATTCTACTTGGCGGCTTTCGCAAAAAGATGGGCGGTAAATTAAAGGGCATCATTACTGGGGCAGCACATCTACGTCCAGAAATTGCTCGAGCCTTTTATGCGGGAGGAATTAAAGTAAGAGAGGGATACGGAATGACGGAGACTTCACCCGTGATCAGTTTTAATAGATTTGAACCAGGCCTAAGCCGCATAGATACCGTCGGACTATTACTTCCGAAAGTTCGCTTAGAATTACGGAGCAAAGATGAAAATGGCAATGGAGAAATCTGGGTAAGCGGGCCCAACGTAATGAAAGGTTACTACAAGAGAGAAGAAGAAACCAAAGCTGTCTTAATTGATGGGTGGTTGAACACTGGAGACATTGGCAAGCTGGTTGATGGCAACTACCTACAAATAACCGATCGTAAAAAAGACATCTTTAAAACTTCCTCTGGCAAATACATCGCGCCGCAAGAACTTGAAAACCACTTTGCTCAATCAGAGTATATTGAATCCATCCTTATCGTCGGTTTTCAGAAAGCTTATGTCACCGCATTAGTCTACCCCAACTATGATGCCCTACAAGAATGGGCCACCACTCAAAAAATACACTGGACTAGTCCGAAGTACATGGCATTGAACATCAAGGTGAAGGAACGGGTGCAAGAAGAGATTGATCAGCTCAATGAGGAATTAGCAAACCACAAAAAAATCAAAGGCTTTCACCTCTTGTCAGAGTCTTGGTCTCAGGAACAAGGACAATTATCTGCTACTCTTAAACCAATCCGAAAGAAGATTTTAATGGATTATCAAAAAGAATATAATCAGCTGTACGTGAAAGAAAAACCCATGGGGTTTTTTAATTGATGGAAATCTAGTTCTCATTTACTCTATAATAATCGGTTATGCTACACTTGAATCTGGATTACAGAATTTTTTAGACAAGAGGGATTTTATCTCTTATCAAAAAAATATAAAATCCTTCTTGTCCCCTCAATCTTGTAAATCCTGATTTAAACGATAAAGAAATAAAACCAATAAATAATTAAAATTCAATTAGACACATTCTTCAATTTCTAATCGTATGATCCTGAAGATGCGGTCTTTCTGGAGCATCATTATTATCAGCATCACCACCAACTAATTTCTGCAATTGATCATCGGTTAGTTTTGTTATTTTTAAAAGATTGGGAAGGGTTGAAAATTTCATGATTTTTGATTTTAATTACTGATTAATTTTTACTTATTGCTGTGACTTGTGCGCCCTTATATCTTAACCACCTTCTTCACATAAAAATTATCACGCGCATCTACTAACTTCACCAGATATATTCCAGGGCTTAGATCACCGGTGTAAATTTTATTTTTATTTAAGATAAAATTAGACATGAGCTGGCCATCTAGATTATAAATACTCGCTGATCTCATATTCACTGTAGATTCAATTTCTAATATATCCATCGTTGGGTTTGGATAAATTTTTATGGAAGATTCATCTTCTAAATCTTCTGAAGAAACCAACGAACTAAATTTTAAATTATCCATGAATATAATATCATGCTGAAAAAAATCATCGTCTGAATATTCACTTCCAGCATTTGTATAAAAGATCATTCGTAGCTCTCCAACAAAGTTAGAAGGAAGTTCGATGCGATTATTTACAATGGTTGCTTCGGGTTGATCAAAAATCAGTACAGAATCTCTAACTTTACTTTGACCCTCAACCTCTCCATCCCAAACTACTTTAAGACCGCATGATTTTAATGAAGGAGAATTTGCTTCATAGTAGAATTGAACCAGATCAAAAGTTAATTGCGGATCTTCCACTCCTGAGAAGTCAACGCAGCTAATAATTTTAGTGATGTCTAGAAGGTCTTCAATTTGAGCATATCTCTCGCAGTCATTAGATACGAAATCAAAAAACCTAGACCCCGTTGTATAAAACCAACGCTCATTATTCCATTCAAATATTCTTTCTGCATTATAAATGTAGGTGGTGTCTCCATCACTGGTAAATCGTGTGATAAGAATATTAGGTATTTCAACTACTATGTCTCTGTACTGATCAAAGATGTTATCAAAACCATTTTCATAACCTACGCTCACCAGATTGGAAGAACCCAAATAGATTTCGTTTTTATTATTTTCTATATGAGGATCGTTAGCAAAAAGCAATTCTGCAACCACCCATTTTGGTTCGTCAAAGGTCACATCAATGGTTCTTTCTACATAAATATTTGTATCCATTGGCATGTTCGAATCAAGATCAAATTCATCTTCCCATACGATCTCATTGGTGAGTAGGTCTGTGTATCTAATCATCATTGGTTCGGACACTTCAATGTCTTGACAGGATTCATTTGAGATACGTATATCATAGGTAAGTTGACCATCTTCACAGCGGTAAAACCCTTTTCTTATGCGAATCTCTAAATCATTTACCCCATAGAAATTATGGAAAATAAATTCAAAGTCTCTATTGTTATTGGAATAGACATCTAGATCATCGTCTTCAAATTCCAACCTATAGGTTACAGCTAAGTAATCATCTGGAATTTGCACCTCATAGGTTCCAAAATCTACTTCTATAGAATCTCCCGGTAAAAGTTCTGTGGTGATTGATCGTTCAAAAATTTCTTCAAGATCGCCCTGACTTATTACCAGTTCAATCGTGCCCATCATCGATGGAAGGTAAGCTCGTTCACCTTCATTTTTCACTGTACAAATTAAATTGTAAATATCTCCAACTTCACACGCTTCCAGTTCAATACCTTCTACGGCCAAGTCAAACAGATCTGGATTATCACCATCATTTAACCCAACGGCTTTCCAAGCTTCTTTAATATTATCAATAATTTCTTGATCATCGAAAAATTCATTTGCGGCAAGCAGAGAAAGTGAATAATAACTTTGATAATCTGAAAATTCTGTTAGATAATTTCTGTTCACATAAAATATAAATTGCGCTGCTTTCACCAGACCCATTCCCTGCACTTCATATGACTCACCGCTCGGGATGTTACCTATTTCTCCCTCAGACAAAAGATAGAACCACCTATTTCCTATAGAAGAATTTGTATGCACTCCTCCATTGTTTGACCAATCCTCGCCACCATAGTATTCTGGGTGACCCTTTGAAAGAGGATCTTTCATATTTCTAAAAGACTCGGCTTGATCAGTCACTAAGAATCTGTTTCCAATTTCCCAGCTGAAATTGTCAAAATCATAACCATACTCCAAAGTCTTACCAATCACATCTGCCATACTTTCGTTGATTGCCCCAGGCTCTCTTGCATATATTAGGTTAGAAGTTTTATCAACGATCCCATGGGTAAATTCGTGGCCGATAACGGCCATCGTAGTCAAGGGGCCATAGTCACAGTCTCCATTATAAAAGGTGGCGACTTCTCCATTCCATGAAGCATTCACAAAAGGAAAATCTTCAACCAATTGACTTTTAAAAGATGCATTCTCATTGTCTAATCCCTCCCAATCAAAATCTTCGATAAGCATGTCATAAAATCTTGAAGTACAATACAGTAAATCTGTTGCTCCCCAAGTAAAATCGCTTTGACTAAAATCAATGCATGAATTATGATTATGGTATTCTCTACCACCTCCAGAACTTACAACGATACCCTCATTACCACGTGTAGGATCATGCAACCTAATGGTATCCACATCAATGGAATCTAAAACAACCTCTTGTTCGCCATAATATCTCGTCTTTACTTTTCCGGGTACGGCTTGATGATGAATGAGTGGTTCGTTAAGTATTATTTTACCTTCATGAGCATCTATATAGTAGCGTTGGCGATCATTTGATTCAGAAATTTCAACATCAATTTCATAAACTAAATAATACTTTCCTGTTACTTGAGAAATACCGCGATCTAGAATCCAAAGGGCCGGTTGGTTCAGCAGCGATAAATTAATTTCATCCCATGCATCTTTGTCTTCCTTCGCAAATTGGATTTCTTGCTTAATTATTTTTAAAGCTGCCGTTTCATTTATAGAAGGCTTTATATTCAATTTTACCTTGGGCAGAAAATAACCACTGGCTGAGATAAGTTGTCCATTATTTTCATGCAGAATGTAGGTGCCGCCAAGAACTGGAATGCCTTTATAATATTGTTTATACCTCAGATGCGATGTACCATTTTCATTATTATCTCGCTCTTGCAGATGGAATACATCGTCTTTTGATAAGCCCATTTCATCTTTATTTGACCGAAAGAAATTTTCAGTAGAGCGTGAGCGATCCTCATTAAGCACAATTTTATATTTATTATAGCGTGATGAGGCTGACGGATTGTCTTGAGCTCCTAGAGCTACACTGAATAGACAAACAATTACGATGGCTGGAATCTTGGTCATCTATCAATATAATTATTTCTACTGATAAATACGATTCATATTCACTTGTGTCCCAAGTTTGTGTTGAAAGTAAACTGCTGGAAGAAAAGCATTCAATTTTTTAAATAAATATTGAGAAGAATAAATATCCTAGTTAAGTGCACCAATTGCCATCTAAACTCACTTTTATATTTTTATCACCTTCCTCATATAAGAGTTATTACTTTCATCGACGAGCTTCACTAGATACATACCAGCTGTTAGATCGCCCGTGTAAATTTCATTTTTAGTTATTATAAAACTAGAAATAAGCTGACCCTCTATATTAAAGATATTGGCAGATTTCATATTCACTGAAGACTCTATCTGTAATCTGTCAGTGAGCGGATTAGGATAAATTTTAACGGAGTTTTCTCCAGCCACTTCCTCAACAGAAACTAGGGTATTTATTTTAAGATTATCCATGAATATCACATCAAAATCCAGAAATTCTGAGTCTAAATAATCTCTCCCTGTTCTATTATGAAAAATCATTCGAAGTTCGCCTACAAAATTAGATGGTAAGTCTATGCGATTATTTATGACCGCCGCTTCTACTTGGTCAAAAATTACAACAGAATCTCGAAATTCTGATAGTCCATCCGTTGTGCCTTCCCATTTTAATTTCACCCCACATTTTCTTAGGGAAGGATTTAAAGGATCAAGATAAAATTGCACAAGGTCAAAGGAAAGTTGTGGATCTTCAACTCCTGTAAGATCCAAGCAAGTGATTATTTCTGTAATGGTAGATCTATCTTCAAAGTCTGCAAATCTTTCGCAGTCGTATATAGGAAAATCAAGGGAGAAATCATAAAATAGAGGTCCTGTGGAATAAAACCAGCTTTCATTATTCCAGTTAAATATTCGCTCTTCATTATACGTATAGGTGTAACCTAAAGGTGCGTTTTTTGGTATTTCAACAACTAGATCTTTATGCAGATCATAAGTAGTTTCAAAACCATTTTCATATCCCTGTTGCAATGAATTATAAGAGTTGGTATAAAATTCATACTTATTGTTATTTGCATAAGGATCATTATTAAAAATTAACTCCGCAAGCAATAATTTAGGTTCATCAAAACTGACGTCGATTGTCCTTTCCAATAGTATATATGAATCCACTGGCATAACATCAGCAATCTCAAATTCATCTTCCCATATTTGCTCACCTGAAAGTAAATCTGTATAAATTATTTTCACTGGTTTAACAATCGTAATATCTTGGCATGATTCATTGGAAATTAGAAACTTATACCCCATGCTACCATTTTCACAGCTATAGGTATTGGTATAGGTATCCTGCCAGATTTGCAAACTTAGATCATCAAAACCATTGAAATTATTAAGAATACTTTCAGAAGTCTCATCATTACCAGAATTATTGTCTGGTCCTCCTTCATGGAGAAGATTATAATTTATACGTATAATATCTTCCGACAGTTGCACTTGATACATCCCAAAATCTACAATAACAGAATCTCCAGGGAGAAGTTCTTCTGTAAGTACTTCATAGAACACTTGCAGACCAAATTCCGCCCACTTTTCAAGCGAAACTCCACACATCATAGATGGTAGGTAAGGTAGCATCCCTTCATTTTTTACTGTACACCTTAGATGAAGGCTGTCTCCTACTTCACAGGCTTCTAGTTTACTACTTTCTACACTGAGATCAAATATATCTGTCACAAGATTTCCTACATCATTCAATCCTACGGCTTTCCAAGCCTCTTTAATATTGTCAATAAGCTCTTGGTCATCAAATAATTCATTTGCGGCAAGCAAAGACAGATCACGATAACTCTGATAATCCGAATTTGTTATCAGATAATTTCTATTAATATAAAACACAAATTGTGCAGCTTCTAATACACCCATTCCGTTCACTTGATAAGTTTCCCCACTAGGAATACTTCCCGCCTCTCCTTCTGACAAAATATAGAACCATCTGTTCCCAATAGAAGAATTTACATGCACATCAGCGTCTTCATTCCACAGATCATCACCATAGTATGCAGGATGGCCTTTTGACCTTGGATTTTTAAAATTCCTAAACGTTTCCGCCTCATCAGTAAGTAGTATATTTGAGCTAAGTTCCCATGTGAAATTATCAATATCATAGTTATACTCCAAGGCCTTACCTATAACATCTGCAATACTTTCGTTGATTGCTCCTGACTCGTATTTATAGATCAAGTTTGAAGTATAATCAATAATTCCGTGAGTAAATTCATGCCCAACAATTTCCAAAGTAGTTAATGGCCCATAGTCACAATTGCCATTAAAAAAAGTAGCCAACGTTCCATTCCAGGAAGCAGATATACCTGGAGAATCATCTTGCAATACATTTTTAAAAGATGCATTTTCATTATCCAAACCTTTCCAATCAAATTCTTCGATCAATAAATCATAGAATCGGGAGGAGCAATACAATAGATCTGTCGCTGCCCAGGTTAATTCACTCTGACTAAAATCAAAATATGATGTATTATTATGGTACTCTTCTCTCAATTTAGAATTTACAACTATACCTTCATCTCCACGTGTTGGGTCATGCAATCTAAATTTATTTACATCAATGGAATCTATAAGCACTTCTTGTTCGCCATAGTATCTCGTCTTTAGTTTTCCGGGTACGGCATGATGATGAATGAGTGGTTCGTTAAATAAAATCTTCCCCATGTGGGCATCAACATAAAATCTTTGGTGATCATGTGGTTCGGATATCTCAACATCAATTTCATAAACTAAATGATAATTTCCTGTAACCTTAGAAATACTACGATCTAAAATCCAAAGGGACGGTTTTTTAAGAAGCGATAAATTAATGTCATCCCATACTCCTTTCTTTTTATTCTTAAATTTAAAATCTTGTTTAATAATTTCCAATACTTCCATTTCATTAAGAAAAGGCTCTGTACTCAATTTGATATTTGGTAAAAAATAACCGCTGGCCGAGGTAAGTTCTCCATTTTTTTCATGCAAAATATAGTTGCCTCCGAGAATCGGAATACCCTTATGGAAATGTTTATATCTTAGATGAGATGTTCCATTATTATTCTCATCTCGCTTTTGCAAATGAAACTCATCTTTCAAGGACAAGCCCATTTCATCTCTATTGTTTTCAAAGAAATTTTCACTAGAAAATGATCGATCCTCATTAAGTACAATCTTATATTCATTATATATTATTGAGGCGGACAGATTGTCTTGAGCTCCTAGAGAATTGTGCAGTAAACAAATGAGAATTAAAGTTGGAAATTTAGTCATCTTTGAATATAATTAATTCTGTTGGTAATCAATATTTATAACTCCTTGCGCTTGAAGATTGTTGCCTAAATAATGGCCTCAGAGACAAGAATAGATTATTAGTATTGCCAAAATCAATAATATAATTATATTTTGATTTTACCTCCATAAAGAGTTATCCTAGTTACCTTGCGAGGATAGTGCATAGGTGGCTACTATAAAATGACAAGGGTCATCTGCATTTTTAATAAAAACAATAGGTAAATGAGAAACAATCTTAATATAGCCGTGCTCATTGATGGGGACAACATTCCTTCCGCGCATGTGAAAGAAATGATGGAGGAAATAGCTAAGTATGGCAATCCGACCATAAAAAGAATTTATGGCGACTGGACAAAGCCAAATTTATCCAAGTGGAAAAATTTACTGCTTGAGAATGCCATAACTCCGATTCAGCAATATGGCTACACTACTGGAAAAAATGCCACAGATTCAGCCATGATTATTGATGCCATGGATATCCTTTATTCTGAAAAGGTCAATGGATTTTGTTTGGTTTCAAGCGATAGTGACTTTACTAGATTGGCTACTAGATTAAGAGAAGCTGGCATGCAAGTTATAGGCATCGGAGAAAAAAAGACGCCGAATCCTTTTATTGTCGCTTGTGATAAATTCATCTATATAGAAATTATCAGAAATCAATCTGGAAAAAAGGAAGAGTCTGGAGAAGCAGAGAAAACGAAAGATTTGGTTGATAAGATTACACGTAAGGATATTAAGTTAATCGCTTCAACTATTTCTGATCTTTCGGATGAATCCGGTTGGGCATTCTTAGGAGATGTTGGCACCCTATTGCTTAAAAAGAGACCCAACTTTGATTCAAGAAATTATGGTTTTGAAAAATTGACACCTTTAATTAAATCTATTGGTAAATTTGAAATTGAACAAAGAGATTCTCCTAAAAGTAGACATAAGCTTATTTATGTAAAGAACATAGAGAAAAAATCTAGGAGAAAAAAATAACCCATAATTACTAGGTTTAGGAAAGCTAGCAGATAACATCTAAAATGATGTCATACTAAAGCACCAACTGTTATGTAATAATCGTTCATCTAGCAGTCTATTAGAAACATAATTTTGTGTTATACTATCTGCGTTTGGTGTTAGAACATTTTAAATAAATTATAGACCTTCGTGGCATAAATTTATTTAAAAATCATGGCAGAGGAAATTTTAAAAATTAAGTCAATTAGGCAATTTCATGAGATTCTTGGTTTCCCGAAACCAAAGCATCCTTTAATATCAATAGTAGATGCATCCAAATTTAAAATATCTAAAAATCAGTTAAACAAGAAGTTCATTTATGACTTTTATATGATCTCCTTAAAAGATAAATCCTGTGGAATCGAATATGGGAGAAATTCTTTTGACTTTGATGAAGGGGTTATGGTTTTCTCATCGCCGGGTCAGGTCTACCGACCAACGAAAGAAATACAAGAAGGTGATATAGAAGGATGGTCCCTTCTTTTTCATCCAGATCTTATCCGACCAAGCCACTTAGGTCAGCAGATGGGGATGTATTCTTTCTTCAATTATGAATTTATTGAAGCACTACACTTGTCAGAGGAGGAAGAAGAGAACATCAACACTACAATTGCTAGTATTCAAAATGAGTGTGAACAACACATTGATAATCATAGCCAACGAGTTATTGTTTCTAATTTAGAATTATTATTGAATTATAGCTTGCGTTTCTACGAACGTCAATTTAACACGAGATTCAATAAAAGTACGAGTATCGTTTCTCAATTTGAAGCTGAGTTAAAAAATTACTTCATATCTAACAAGCATTTAGATTCTGGACTTCCTACCATTGAATATTTTTCAAATATTGCCAATCTTTCTCAGCATTACTTCAGCGACCTAATAAAAAAAGAAACCAGTAGAAAGCCCAAGGATCACATCAACGATTACGACATTGAAAAAGCCAAGAATCAAATCATTGGGACAGAACAATCTATCAGTGAAATAGCCTATAATTTAGGATTCAATTATCCACACTACTTTACTAGACTTTTCAAATCTAAAACAGGATACACGCCTGTTGAATATAGAACTATGAACTAGTTCGACTCTATAACTAAGCCATCATGAATTCATTTAATTCAATTTAATAAGGGACACTCAGAAATATTTACAAACGAACAAACTCTAAAAAATGAAAAATATAGACAAATCAAAACCAGTCATGGTTACCGGAGCCAATGGATATGTAGCCAGTTGGATCGTAAAGAAGCTTTTGGATCAGGGTCTTACGGTTCATGCTGCTGTAAGGAATCCAGATAATGATAAAAAAATTGAACATTTAAAAGCAGCAGCTTCAAATTCCAACGGAGAAATAAAATTCTTCTCAGGGGATCTATTAAAACCGGGATCTTACAAAGCGGCAATGGAAGGTTGTGAATTGATTTATCATACAGCATCTCCCTTTACAACGGATGTAAAAGACCCAAAGAAGGAATTGATAGAACCTGCCGTGGAAGGTACTGCAAATGTTTTAAACTCGGCCAATGAAGTTGATTCTATTAAAAGGGTAATCGTCACCAGTAGTTGTGCTGCGATTTACACCGACAATATAGAAACAGTAAATGCTCCTGGAGGTAGATTAACGGAAGAAGTCTGGAATACCACTTCATCAGTAGACTATCAGCCCTATTATTATTCCAAAACTTTAGCCGAGAAAAAAGCATGGGAGATTCAAGGCAACCAGAACCAGTGGGATCTAATCGCTATTAATATGTGCTTGGTTCTAGGGCCCGCTTTGAACCCAAATCATACAACCTCAGAGAGCATTAACATCCTCAAAATGCTCGGCGGTGGAGAAATGAAAATGGGTGCTCCTAAACTAGGCATGGGCATCGTAGATGTGAGAGACGTGGCAGAAGCACACTATAAAGCTGGATTCACCCCAGCAGCTCAAGGTAGATATATCACCTCTGCTCACGAAACAGATTTTCTAGAAATGGGAACAACACTTCTCCCAAAATACGGAGATAAATTCCCCCTTCCCAAAAAAGCATTACCAAAATGGCTACTCATGATTTTCGGGCCAATGGCAAATAAAATGTTTACGCGAAGGTTTATAAAGAACAATGTAAATATTCCATGGAAGGCTGATAATTCAAAAATTAAGAAGGAACTCGGGATGAGTTTTAGGTCCATGAAAGAAACGATGGAAGACTCCTTTCAAAATTTAATTGACGTAGGTATTTTAAAGGCAAAATAATAATCTCAAATTTTATAAATATAAAAGAAGGAACATCAATGTACGATCTTCCTTCTTTTAATAAATAGACGTTAAAAATCTCCATCCTCTTCAACAATATCCATTACAAGAATATCGTCTTCAATGATAAATCCAGTATCCTCTCCGAAAATATCGGTTCCGCCTAATACTGCATCTAAATGATTTTCATCCAAAACAGAATTTTTAAAATTCTCTAATTTCATAATGTGATTATTTAAATTTTTTGTGTGCAAAACGAAATATGAAAGTTGCTTATGGTTGGTTAAAATTAAAGAAGGGACTTACATAACTAGTGTTCCTTCTTTTAAAAAAATAAGTTTATAAATCTCCATCCTCTTCAACAATATCCATTACAAGAATATCGTCTTCAATGATAAATCCAGTATCTTCTCCGAAAATATCGGTTCCACCTAAGATACCATCTAGATGTTTTTGATCTAAGGCAGAATTTTTAAAATTATCTAAATTCATAATGTTTGTGTTTAGAATTAAGTGTGCTGTCTAAATTAGGGAAAATTACTTATAAATTGAAGCAATAAGACCATTTACGCAAAACTACTATTTATGGCCTCTCTGAGAGGACTAAAGATCAACCAACTCAAGATTGATTTATAACTACCTTCACTTTCGCAAATATTTTAGCTTAACATATATTAATTAACCGACACATGGTTTACCACAGCGACCAAACCTTCACCAAAAATGATTTTAAAAAGCAGGACTTAGGAATAGGAGAATATGAAGCCTGTACATTTCATGGTTGTGATTTTCTGGCAACAGATTTAAGTGGATGTAGATTCATTGATTGTCAATTCACTACCTGTGATTTAAGCAATGCAAAACTTCACCAGACCTCACTACAAGACGTTCAATTTTCAAACTGTAAAATGATTGGACTCGCTTTTGACACCTGTAATGCCTTTAACTTTTCGGCCAACTTCAAAGAATGCATTCTCAATCATTCTGTCTTTTTCAAAATGAAACTCAACCGGGTAAACTTCATCGAATGCCAATTACAAGATGTAGACTTTGCTCAAGCTGAAATGATCGGAACAAGTCTACATAAGTGTCAGTTACTTAATGCCAACTTTGACCACACCAATATAGAGAAGGCAGATTTCAGAGATGCATTAGACTTTTCTATTGATCCTGAAAGTAATAAAATTAAAGGCGCCCGCTTTTCTGCATCCTCACTACATGGTCTTTTGGATAAATATCAGTTGGTCATAGAATAAAGACAGATTTATTCACTTAACTTTAAGCCTCAGAGCTAAAGCTAAGACCATGGATATAAATTACTAATTATCATAGTTTCATTCATTTGCGCAAGCACAGTCACCTCACAACAAACATATCTTCACTGTGGAAGTCTTTTAGACTGTAAAGGAAACAGCGCCAAGAATGAAATGACAATTATCATCGATAAAGACAGCATCGTGGAAATAAAAAGTGGATATGTAGATGCTCCGAGTGACACCAAAATCATCGATCTTAAAGAGCACACAGTCATGCCAGGACTGATGGACATGCATGTTCACATTGAAGGAGAATTATCCCCAAGCAGATATGTTGAACGATTCAGAATCAGTGATGCGGACATAGCCTTGAGAGCTACCCAATATTGTAAGCGCACACTTATGGCTGGATTTACAACTGTCCGTGATCTTGGCGGATCAGGAGTCAATGTATCTTTACGAGATGCCATCAACAAGGGCTACATTCCAGGGCCAAGAATTTATACCGCCGAAAAAAGTTTAGCGACTACCGGAGGACATGCGGATCCGACCAATGGAATGAAAAAAGAATTGATGGGAAATCCAGGACCACTAGAAGGAGTCATCAACAGTCCAGAGGATGCTCGAAAGGCGGTACGACAGAGATATAAAAACGGTGCAGATTGTATTAAGATAACTTCTACTGGAGGCGTCCTGAGTGTTGCCAAAGATGGTAAAGGCGCGCAGTTCACTGTAGAGGAAATTGAAGCTGTGGTAGCAGCTTCTGAAGATTACGGATATGTCACCGCAGCACATGCACATGGAGCAGAAGGCATGAAGCGTGCAGTTCTGGGCGGCATCCATAGCATCGAACATGGAACCATGATGACCGAAGAAATTAGAGGTCTTATGAAGCAAAAAGGTACTTATTTAGTTTCAACAATTTCGGCAGGAAAATACACCATGGAAAAGGCGATGGAGGATGAAAACTACTTCCCTCCGGTCATCCGTCCAAAGGTTCTCGAAATGGGTCCGAAGGTTCAGGAAAGTTTTGCGAAAGCATACAAGGCTGGTGTGAAAATTGCCTTCGGAACAGACTGTGGTGTGTCACCTCATGGGGACAACGCCAAAGAATTCGCCTATATGGTTGAGGCTGGGATGCCAGCGTATGAGGCCATTAAGTCAGCGACGGTCGCCGCTTCAGATTTACTCAGAATTTCAGATAAATACGGTACCATTGAAAGTGGAAAGATGGCAGACATTGTTGCTGTCAAAGGAAATCCACTGGAGGATATTACTATACTGCAAGAGATACAATTTGTCATGAAAAATGGACAAGTTTTTAAAAATAAATAATCAGGATCACATTAAATACGATATTTTATCACTACTTCTATAACATGAACTACTCTATTACTTCGAAGATTATCCTTTTCTTACTACTAAGTTTTAGTTTTCAATCCACAAGCCTTTCAGCTCAAGACTGCGAGTGCAACATCGATCAGGTTCTTAATAACACTGTAGAGCCTTGCGATTACACCATTGGATCAACGGATACTGTGTATACGACAGAACAATTAAGAAATGCCATCACTTTTGTCAACGCCAATAATGCCAATATTGAACGGACCATTTTAATTGCAGATGGCACCTACCCTATAGCAACAACTTCTTGGTATCCATACATTACCGCTAGCAATGTTGTCTTTAGATCCTTAAGTGGGAATCGCGATGCTTGCATCCTGACAGGCCAAGGAATGAGAGATGTTAACCCGGAAACCGAAAATGGAATATTCGCCGTAGGTGACAATATCACGATCGCCAATTTAACCTTGAAGGAGTTAGGTAATCATGCCATCCAAGTCACAGGAAATAACCTTTATGTATTCAATGTAAAAATTCAAAACACCTATGAGCAAATGATCAAAGCCAGTGTTGATCCTAATGGCAATAGCAATGGTCGCGTAAAATGCAGTTTGATGGAATACACCGCAGGCATAGGACCTAATTGGTACATCGGTGGACTAGACATTCATCAGGGATCTGGATGGGTGGTCAGTGACAATGTTTTTAAAAATATTGCGAGCCCTGCAGATCTAGTTGCGGAACATGCGGTTCATTTCTGGGACGAGTCTTCAGATAATATTGTCGAAAGAAATCAAATCATCAACTGCGACAGAGGCATTGGTTTTGGGTTGGGGTCAAGCCCAAATACGGGAGGAATCATAAGAAATAATATGATCTACAATAATGGTGGCCATCCTTTCAATGATGTTGGAATAGGCTTGGAAACTTCGCCCGGAACTCAGGTATACAATAATACCATTCATGTATTTTTCCAGAATGCCATCGAATTTAGATTTGAAGAAACGAATGATGTACAGATCATAAATAACCTTTGCAATAAACCCATAACTTCAAGAAATGGAGGCATGGCAACTTTAAATAAAAACCTGACCAACGCGAGCAACGATTTGTTTGCAAATTTAAACGATGGTGATCTCCGATTGTCTGGCGTGAATTGGAATATTGTAGATCAGGGATCTAATGTTGTGAGTCCTGTATTCGACATTGATAAAACGAATAGACCGCAAGGAAGTAGAATCGACATCGGTGCGCATGAATGGATGCAAAGCGTTTCTACAAGTGATCCAAAAATCGAATCAAGCTTTACCGCCTCACCAAATCCTTTTATCGATCAGCTAGAAATTTCCGGATTGAACAATAAGATGTATAAAGTGACCATATACAATCAGAACCATCGTACTCTATTTGAAAAAAATATTCAAGGTTCAGTACTTAAGATAAAAACAGAAGATTGGGCTAGAGGATTCTATAATTGTCGTCTGATTGAAGTTAAAAACCCTAAAAATATCGAATGGATAAAGCTGGTAAAAGTAGGGCACTAAATTTTATACAACAACCAAGTTATATGAAACACCTAATCATTTATGCACTTTTATTTCTTGGTATGATTGCCTGCCAAACTCCTGCTTCAAATGAAGAGGCCCCGATTACCTTAGAGGAAAAAATGATCGCCATGAATTTAGTCCAAGGATCTTTTGATGATCTCTGGGGAGGTTTGGATTCTACAAAGATTTTAGATTATCATACGAAAGATTATATTATTCTCGAGCAAGGTTCTGTCTGGGACAATGATCGGATCAAACAATTTATGCGCAACCAACTAGCCAAACCAGATCGCCCCAAAAGAATCAATACCATGGAATATATTTCCATTGATAAATATGGACCATCTATGCAAATTGCTTGGTTCAATCATGCCGACTTCATGAGAGCAGACACCCTTTCAAGTACAGCTAACTGGCTTGAAAGTGCCGTGGCCATAGAGACCCCAGATGGATGGAGGTTGAAGATGATGCATTCTACTTGGGTGGGGAATGATAAGTAATATTTCGAAAAGATTAGACTTAGGTCGTCGCCTGATACGATATCGTTGGTTGTTATATCTCTTATTATTTATTTAGACTTACTCTTATTTTTTTGAATAATAAAAATCGAAAACAATAATTCTATGAGGCCGCCTATGATTCCAAAGGTGTGAAATGACTGATTTAAATTTAAGCCAAGACAACCTGCAATTATTAAAATTAAACCCAGAACATAATATATTTTCATTCCGTAGATGGTTTGAAATATTGAATATCGAACGCCTATGATCATGAGCATTATTGGAAATAACCAATTGGGTTGTAATTGAAAAAGTGAATAGACTAAGTATAAGCCCACAAATAAAATTATCGTGCTTTCCATCGCAAGATTTCCAAGTGGATTTCCCTTTAAGTGTTTACCACTTCGCTTAAATAATTTATCTATTAAAATTCCAACTGGATGAATAAACATTCCTCCAATAAAGAAAATAATAAAACTTGTTTGCGCCGAAGTGTAGATTGCAGAAGTACCTGCTGCTAGCCAAACCAAACTTGAAATTAAAACTCCAGAACCTCCGCCCAAATAAGCGTTTCTCATATCCTTTTGAGCTTCTTCAATATTCATGGACTAAAATTTGGGGGTTTGTAAAACTAGAATGAAGATTACTAAATGCATTGTATAAGCTACGCTTTATTCGACGAGTAATTACTGTTTCAGTATATACCGGCTTCTGCCTCCTTGAGGTTTCCCAATATATGGTTTGTAATTTTTTAATCCCCTAAAACAATAAGGGCCTTATTTTTTAGTTCTATAAACAACTAACTTTCTTACCATGAATTTTTTTGCACCGAAGAAATGCGCCCGTGTATTTCTATTCCTCACATTTCTTACCCCTTCCTTATTCAGCCAAAGCAGAACCCTATTGGTTTATGATCTCAAGACAGGAGTCATAGATTCAATAGTTGATGTTGAGTATGATGCCTCCCTTCTTTTTGACAAGACGGAACACAATTATGGCTCCTTTGATTCTAACATTGAGACCTTAGAACAAGAAGCACCCACCGAAAATATTTATGAGGATAGTCAATTTACTTTAAAAGAAAAAATAAGTGCTAGCTATGATTTAAACAGCTTTCCAATACGCACAAGTGTCAAGCTTTTTTATGAAAATCAGGGAGGACTTGTTGATCGATGTTCCGGTAGCATGATCAGTAGACGCCATGTATTATCTGCAGCGCACTGTATAAGTGAAGAAGGACTCACGACCCTATTCTACGATTCCCTTTACATATGTCCTGCCTACAATGAGGGCGCCATGAATCCTAACTTCGGTTGTAGTTATGTGGAGAAGGTATATCTTTTTAAAGATTGGGACACCTATGGTGAAGACCTTGCAATCTTTGAACTAAAAGAAGCTTTGGGCGAAAAAACTGGCTGGATCGGAATCGGTTACGATGAAACTACGGATCAATATAAAGACGACATCTTGTATAAATTTTCCTATCCTAACAAAACTATTTCATTCATAGATACTACAGAATATAATGGTGATATTCTATATTACAATTATGGAAAAGTGGATGATATTTCTGAAGAAATCCTAGGCATAATGAATACTCGGGCAATCCCGGGAGAAAGTGGAAGTTCAATCATCCATACCATAAATGAAGAAACCTACACTTCTTATGGTGTCTTGAATTATTCTCTCGATATGAGGCACTGTAAAATAAATGACTACTTGTTCTATCCGATACTTGAGGTAATCATGGATGATCAGACGACCAGCGTAGAACCAAAGTTTAATGACTACGAACTAAGTATTTACCCAAATCCTTCCACTGGAATTTATGAAATTGGGAATGAGCTTAGAGAAGAAATTGTGGCCTATAAGATTTTTAATAATTTAGGTGTAGTCATTCTTTCAGGAAAAACCATGACAGAAAATTTCTTTGACTTGACTGAATTACCAGAAGGCATTTATTATCTTAATATTGAAACTGCGGCATTTAGTCATAGTATAAAATTGTTTAAATCTTAGGCAAGGTTCAATAGTGAAATTATTTTGAGTCAAGCTCAAAGGTATTACCCAGAACTTGTCGAGCAAATTTCTCTTGAATCAATTGAAGTTTGGGATGGATGTATCGTTGACAAAATTGATTGCCTGCATTTTTCTTGTAGTAATTTAGATATTGTTCTTCATTCTTTTTGAATGCAAGGAAAGGTAAAACTTGTGTAATTAATTTCTCCTCAAATTCGTATTGACAACTTTTTATGATTGTAGAAACACATTTGCCTTGAGCGTCATTATAAACATACACTGCTGAACGATATTTATCTCTCATACTATGTGTGGAAGTAGAACTATGCGTATGCAAATGAATGCGCACAAGAATTGATATAGCCATCAGATCAGAATCAAAATGTACGATGACGGCCTCAGAGAAGGAGTTATTCTTTTCCGTTGACTGAATCCAGCCTTGCTCTACTTCAGATACTCCGATCAAGTTCTGAAAGACCGCTTCAGTACACCAGTGACAACCACCCCCAAATCCAATTTTTTTCAAACTAGACACCATAAAAGTCCAATTAATAAGTCAGTTCATTATAAATATTCTTCGATTACAAATATTGTGTAATCCTATCAAATTTTATGGGTATTTCCCCTGATTTTAAGGCCCTTTGGAATAGTAATTGTCAGCTAAATGCCAGTAGTTCACTTTAAGTCCTTAAATTATCGCCATGCAGTTAAAGTATACCTCGATATTGTTGATGCTCTCCCTGCTGGCTGGTTTAAAAGTACAGGCTCAAGATGCAGTTACTCCAGGCACCATAAGATTTGATGCAACCTTTGAAAATATTAGTATAAATTATGATATTAACAACGATGATAATCATAATAGCGATCTATCAATCCGCTACAGAGAATTAGGAACAAGCACATTTAAGCTGGGCGCAAAAACCATGCGTGCCTATCCTGGTTTGGTAATCGATGGAATAACGACCACTAGAAATTTCCACGCAGGAAGTGTACTTTTCCTTACACCTAATACTAGCTACGAAATTGAATGCACTTTGACCGACCCAGAAGGAGGAGGCCTTGTGTCTACCCAGACTTTAACAACCAAGTCCATCCCTCAACCTGCTACCAATGCAAGCATCAAATATGTTGCCCCGGGAAATGGTGGAGGCTCAGGAACCTTGGCTGATCCATACTTAGGATTGCAGATGGCTGCAGACAATGCTCAAGTGGGAGATCATTTTATGGTTACTGCAGGAACCTACAGTCCTTTTAATTTAACAACGAGCGGAACGGCCACTAGCCCAATGTGTTTTACTAGCGAAGTCATTCATGGAGCAATCATAGATGGTGCCGGAACAACGACAGGGATTATAACTTTAGGAAATTTCTCTACCATTATCTCCCACGTCATTATAGATGGTTTTCAAATTGCAAATGGGACCTGGGGAATAGACGCACAGAATACTCAATTTGTAACGGTAAGAAATAACATACTCCAAAATGTAGACTATGGTTATCTCAACAGAAGAGAGCTAGGTAATGAAAGAGACCAATATATCACCAACAATTTAATGCTCGGAAACACTGTCTGGCCTCAGTCAGGCATTCCAAATGAGCGGGCAATTGATGTCAGAGGAAATAACAATGTTATCAGTTTTAATACAATCAAAGATTTTGGAGATGGGGTTTCAACAGATGGACCACCTTACGAGACTTCCTACTCCATAGATATCCACAACAATGATATACAGAACGCGGTCGATGACTTAATAGAAGTAGATGGAATCATCTCTAATGCTAGAGTGTATTTAAATCGAGGTTTTAATGGAAGAGCTGGAGTAAGCTTGGCTCCGATTTTTGGAGGACCGGCGTATGTGTTTAGAAATGTATTTTACAACATGGAAAATTCACCCTTCAAAATGAACAGAGGACCTTCAGGTCTGATCATTGCGCACAATACGGTGATCAGCGATGACAACGGAATTGAATCTCCGGATGGATGGCAGAATACCTATTACCGTAATAATGTAATTATGGGGACCCGTTATTGCTTCGAATTTTTTGGCTTAGAACCAGGAAGTGTTGATGATTGGAATTATGATGCTTACTACTCTACACGTGCGGGTGGTTCTGGAACTGAATGGTTTAAATGGGATAATGTACGTTATGCATCTGTCCCAGTTTTACAAAGTAGTGGCATCATTGAAGCCAACAGCATTGCTGTTGATCCAAGTGACTTCACCAATGTATTTATGCCCGGTGCATGGCCAATTGAATATACACCAGATCAAATAGATTTTAGTCCTGCTGCAGGTTCTCCAGTGATTAACAACGGTGACTTTCTAGACCAACTCAATGTTCCATTTATGATTGATGGGTTTGCAGATCGTGGAGCTTTAGAATATGGACAGCCAATTCCTGAATATGGACATAGCTTTGATACCAGTACAACTGTGCACATTTTAATGTCCAATGATTGTATTGAAATTTTCCCCAATCCATTTACCGATCGAGTTGTACTCGATGGTGACTTCACCAACTTTACTATTAAAATATATGATAGTATTGGTAACCTCGTTTCTGACCATACCGGCACCTCTGCGCCCTTTGAGATCATCTTGGCAAGTCTTCCATCGGGAATGTATTTTGTGAATGTCTCTAGTACGGTGGACAATTTATTATCCATACATAAGATTATTAAAGAATAGCAATTTGCTGAGGGTAATCTTTTTGATTATTGAATGAATGTCTATCTTCAAGAGAAGTAAACAAACCAATAATTTCTTGTGATGAAAATACCTTCGCTACTTTTATTTTCTACCCTACTCTTCTTTAGCTGTCAAGAAGAAAAAAATACAGCTAGCAATATTGTAAATTCTGATGTTGTCAATTTCTGGGAAGCCTATGATAAGATTCATTCAACCGCTTCAAAAAGTCAACAATTTAAATACCTTGATAGTCTTTATTTAGATAAAGCAAGCCCAGGGCTTGAAGCGTTACGCGAGGTTAGAAATTATAGTAGAGAGGAATATCTTGAAATCATTACCACCCTACCAAAATTTTGGGAATCCATCCGTGAAAACACTTTGAAGTCCGGCGAGATGGGCGATGAAATGCAAGCAGGCATTGAAAAACTCCGAGCCATTTACCCTGACTTAAAACCAGCCATAATCTACTTTGGCATCGGCGCCTTTAGAACAAGCGGAACAACCGTGGATAGCCTAGTGCTAATAGGTGCAGAAATGGCTATGGGAGACTACCATGTGGTTACTACTGAATTTCCGGATGAAGTTAGGGCTTCAAGAAGGACTTATTACGATGGTAATCCCATTGAACATTTAACGCTATTAAATGTGCACGAATTTGTACACACGCAGCAAAAACCACCTGTCAATAATTTACTTTCCATGGTGGTCTCAGAGGGAATTGCTGAATTCGTTTCTGTAACTGCAATGGGTGTGCCCTCTGCTTCACTCGCTATAAAATATGGAAAGGGAAACGACAAGGTGAGGGAAACATTTGAAAAAGAATTATTCTATATGAACAATCAAAATCGATGGCTTTACAGTAATTCTCCGAATGAATTTAATACTAGGGATCTTGGATACTACATCGGATACGCCATAGCTGAATTGTACTACAACGGTCAAGAAGATAAAATGGCTGCCATAAAAAAGATGATTGAATTAGACTACGAAAATGAAGAAGAAATAGGCGCCTATGTGGATGGCACTAAATTTTTCTCTACATCTCTAGATGATCTTTATGACGATTTTGATGCCAGAAGACCGAGCTGTGTTAAGGTCGAACCTAACGTACACAATCAAAAGGAGGTAGCTCTATCAACCAATAAATTAACGGTCACTTTCTCTGAACCGATGGACACAAGATTCAGAAATTTTGATTATGGCCCTAGTGGAGAAGAGGCTTTATTACTTATAAAAAATGTTTTGGGCTGGTCTGAGGATGGTCGATCCATCAGCTTTGAAGTACAAGACCTAGCACCGAATAAATTATATGAGCTAACGCTCTCGGTGGGATTTAGAAATCTTGAGGGTGTTCCTTTGAAGCCGAAACTAATTAGCTTTAGAACCAAGGGTTGACATAAAATAGCTTTATTCAATTACTCCAGTAAAGCTCGTTCTTATATTCTTATGCAAGGTTAAACTAATCTGAGGCTAACACCTTTATGTCTACTCGCTGATTATATTTAGCATGAGTTGCGCTGTAACCTATTGCCCGAGGAACTCTTTTTCCATAGCCTTTAGCTACTAACTGATCTTTATTCACACCATTATCAACTAAAAAATCAACCACTGATTGCGCACGCTCCGTAGACAAAGCATCGCAGTACTTTTCTGCAGGAATAGTAATGGTGTGTCCTCTGACTTCTACTCTGACCTGAGTATTACTTTTCAGAAAGTTAGAGAAAGAAAGAAGGGCTTCCATCGATTCTGCTTCTGGCTTACTTTTATCCGCTTCAAAAAATATATTTTCTAATTCTATAATGTCATTTATGCCTAGAGCGCTTATATCCCAAACTTGGATGGATTCAGCTTTCGGAAGGCTTGGTGTTAATTCAAAATGTGACGTCTGCGCTAAACTGACAGTGCTAAAACTGAAAAAAAATAGCAGTGAATTGATAGTATTTTTTTTGATAAGAAAAGTTTTTTGTTTTACTGATAACGTGAAGTTGGAAAATTATATTTCTATAATTTTCGACATTTCTAAATTATATATGAATTAGACCGTCTTATTTGAAAATCTTTGGCAATTAATTTACATTGAATTATGATTAACATTCTTTCATTCGCTGTCGCTATCATTACCCTAATTTTTGGTGTATGGGCACTTGTGCAGCCAGAAAAATATGCCAAACTACTTTTCCTCAAGCCACATAAAGCAGCTGGAATTACAGAAATAAGATCTAACCTTGGAGGATTGATTATTGGATTGAGTGGCTTTGTCCTTTACAATCAATCGGACCTTGCCTTTCAGATGTTAGGCTTTGCTTACTTAGGGATCGGTGTAACGAGAGCAATATCAGTATTTGTTTTAGATAAAAGTTTTTCACAACAAAATCTAAATGTGCTGCTTTTTGAGATTGGTGCTAGTATTATCTTATTGGTCTAACCTGTCGAGCAATTATATGAAAGGTAAGCACAAAAAAAATAGGCCTGGCGAACCAGACCTATCCTATATTCCAAACAAAGCTCTATTCGTTTGAATTACTTTTCAGAGTAAACTACTTTTGTTTTGTAAACTTCATCATTTTGTTTTATCGCCATGAGGTAAGTACCACTTGCTGATCCGATAAAATTATATTCCGCTCTAAGACTTCCATTAAATTTATTAAAGGTCTCTTGATGGATTGTTTTTCCATAAATGTCAAGCACATAAAAACTCACTGGGCTGTCAGAATCAGACGTAAAATTAAGGTAACTTAAATCACTGGTCGGATTTGGGTAAGCCTCAAGATTTACATTGAATTCAGAAGAAGCCATGTCAATGTTAAGATCTCCAATATTTGAATCTGGACAGTAGTGATAAGAAACTAAGTTGTGAACTTTTGCGCCCACGGTAATTTTCTTATTCACAAGTCTCCCATTCGTTTCAATGCCAATAGATACTTCTTCCCCTACTTCGCATTCTTTAACCTCAAGTTTCAAATCACATGGACTGACTAATTCATATCCATTAAACTCCATGATTAAATCTGAAGAATTTACACCCAATTCTGCAGAAGCACTTTTGTCTATGACTCGATCGACGTGTACGCCAGCGAGATCATCTGTCTGAGATACTTGTACACCGATTATCGGTTTCAAGCTTGTTTCAATTTTCTGACATATTTCAGATCCTTCCGCTTCTTCAGATAGCTCATTACTATCAAATTTGACTTGATCGATCATTAAATCAGAATTAAAATAACCTCTTATCAAGGTTCGTCCCTCCTCTTGATGTGCTTTAATAAATTCAGCTACATCAAAGCTGCGTGCATCAGCATCCTTATAGGTATCGTTGATCAATAGTTGCCCTGCATCATTATACAGTTGAACCGTCAGTTTCTCGGACGATGTAGAACTATCTTGAGCGTTCCCAAGATTAGCCATGCCTAATAATGCCATAGAACACAGAATCATTTTTCTCATAAATCTTTTATATATATAAAATTAGGTAATACATAAGCCTTTGTTGGCTTACAAATAAAAAGGTGTGTAAATTATTGGGGAAGTGTGTTTTCAGGAATTGATAACAACCTTAAGACAATTAAAAAGGGTTTTAGGTTCCTATCTGGAGAGTCTATAAATGTTAAATGTCTATTAGTTGCTTAAGGCTGTTAAAGTATAAAATCAGTTGATAGAATGGAACTTTTGGCAAGCACAAAAATGTGCTGTATCTATTGACTTTGCGGCCTTGAATATAACTTATTGCTTGGGTGTGTGATTTTATTTTTATTTAACATTACAGGGACTAGGATTCGGTGGATTAATGAATCTTAGGAGAATGGACTGGGATTCGGTGGATTAATAGATTTTTAGGAGAATGGACTGGGATTCGGTGGATTAATAGATTTCTAGGAGAATGGACTTGGATTTTGGGATTATTGGAATGGACTGGGATTTAGGGTAATTGATGTCCTTGATTTTATTTCTCTTGTTGACGATTGAAGGTCCTTATAAACTCATCTCGGAACTGTGATGATTATGATGATTTTGATGGGCCATGATCATCTTATCTATTTAAAGTAATGTTGTCTCCTTTGGTAAGAATAGTTTAATATGTTTAAACAAGCTGAAAGATCACCAACATCAGATGCATCACAGTTCAAAGAATGGAAACTTTTTCCCAAAGAGAAACGCGTTCAGTTAGAAATTATAATGCTGGAAATTGATTTTTTTAACTACAAAATTTGTGCTGTCGCAAATGACAGGAATCACTTCCATATGAAAATACAATCAGAAGCATCACCAACATCAGATGCATCACAGTTCAAAGAATGGAAACTTCCTTCTTAAGAGAAACGCGTTCAGTTAGAAATTATATGCTGGACCTTAATTTTTTAACTATAAAAGCTGCGCTGTCGCAAATGAAAGAAATCACTTCCCTATAAAAACACAATCAGAAGCATCACCAACATCACATACATCACAGTTCAAAGAATGGAAACTTTCTTCAATAGAGAAACGCGTTCAGTTAGAAATTATAATGCTGGAACTCGATTTTTTTTAACTTCAAAATTTGTGCTGTCGCAAATGACAGA
>ENA-ORXT01000236-ORXT01000236.1-marine-metagenome-genome-assembly--contig:-NODE-236-length-92304-cov-18.030371_pt1 | contig 92304 bp, 80 predicted proteins | sample MGYA00237868_ERZ511482 | MGnify/ENA metagenome assembly ERZ511482 | reverse complement strand
CTGGGGACGTCCTCCCCTGAGAATGTGACCTCTGCAACGAGGGCCAGGAGCGGGCCACCTACGTAGTCGTCAGTGAGGAGTTGCTTGAGTAGCGGGAGGTGGCGCTGCGCATCAAACGAGCCAATACAGGTCGAGTCGCTTGCTGCCGGGCGGAGCGTGAACCGCTCACGTAATGCGTCAACCTCGGTGACGCGGCCTACGAGTCGCGTAACTCTCGTCACGGCAGATCCTCCGGCGAAACGGAGCCTCTCCCTCGTGCTCGCCCCAAGCACGGACCTATCTGGACCACTGGCGCGGAGCACGAGCCTTTCTCTCGGCCGAAGCGTCCGGCCGAGGCGGGCTAGGGCCGCATTGTCGAACCCAGCGAGCGCAGGTAGTGGAAGGCTGCTGCTTGCGGCGGCCACTACGTCGGCGACATACTCGGCCGCCTGCGCAAACTCGTCGTCGAGGAAGAGTTCGCCGGTGTGTTCGCGTTCGAGAACCGGAGTAACGCTGCCGCCGCGTACTTCAGTCAGCCGTAGACGGAAGCGGCTCTCAAATCCTTTCGGCACTCGCTGCCGGTCTGGGTTGTCGCGGAAGTAGACGGCCTTGGCGATATCCACGAGGAGATCGCGGTAGGCCTCGACCTCGCCGAGCGCCGAAAGTGGAAACCCTGCTTGCTCGAAGCGCCCGCCCTCGAATTTGAGGTCACCAAAGCCAGGTGATTGAGGAGCAGTCGGCACCTCATCATCATGCCACTTGGGTATGACAGGGAACAACGCGGTCCGGCTGCGGGCCGCGGACCGCGGATCTCATGTGACCACCGTGTGACCACGGGGCGGTTTCGGCCCAAAACGCCAAGATCCCAGGACCGGCAAATTCGTTGCCAGCACTGGGATCTCGGTTGGTACGCCCCCCGGGACTTGAACCCGGAACCTGCGGATTAAGAGTCCGACGCTCTGCCAATTGAGCTAGAGGCGCATATGCAGCCCCCGATGCTACCGAGCCCGGAGGACCAGTGCACCGAATGGGCACGAGGAAGACCCCGAGGGATCTTCCGCTGGGGTGGCTGAGGGGATTTGAACCCCCGACATCTTGGACCACAACCAAGTGCTCTAACCGAACTGAGCTACAACCACCAGGAACGCCCAAGCCTATTGGAAGTCGCCGCGGACAGAAACCGATTTTCCCGACTGCACACGGGATTATCTCCCGGTCCCGACGATGCCGGAAGGTACGCTTGTCCCGCCCCCGTAGCTCAGTCGGATAGAGCAACGAACTTCTAATTCGTAGGTCGCTGGTTCGATTCCAGTCGGGGGCGCTGAGCACCGTGGCTGAGCACCGTGGCTACACCGTGGCTGGACCTTTGTGGTGTCGTTCACTTCGGTGCGGTAGGGGTAGTCGAGCCAACGAAACGCCTTCGCACAGATCACCACGCCGACCGAGGCGTCCTTGACCGGGATGTGCCCGGCGGAGCCGTCGGCGGTTCGCACATCACGGTGCTCCTGGGCCTGGAGAATTACAGTTCAGCCGGTATGAACACCCGATTCCGAACCTGGCTTGTTGCCTCCGTGCTGTTGTTGATGGTGGCCTGTGGTGATGACGGGCCGACCGCGGACGAGACCGCCGCCGATCCTTCACCAACCGTCGAGGTCGAAGCCCCAAGCGCGTCGCCCGTTCCGCCAACGCCCGTGCCGCCAACCGAAGTTCCCACGGTGGCCCCGACCGCAACGCCCGAGCCGTCGCCGGAGCGTTACGACGCCGCCGGTCCGTGGATGGCCGGGGTCCTGACGGTGACGGTCAACGATCGGGACGTGGAGATCTGGTACCCGGTGGAACCCGGTGAAGTGGCTGGCCAGGACAGCGAGATCTTCGATGCCCTGGGTGCTTTCCCCGAGAACCTGCAGGCGCTCATTCCGTCCGAGCTCAGCGGCGAATTCGACACCGGTGCCTTCCGGGACGCCCCACCCGCCGACGGTGAGTTCCCGGCGGTGATCTACGGGCACGGGTTCGGCGGATACCGCCAGGTCGCCACCACCTACACCACCCATCTGGCGTCCTGGGGATACGTCGTCGCCAGCATGGACCATCTTGAACGTGGACTTGCCGAACAGGCATTGGACACCATTGGCCAGGGGGCCTTTGACGAAACCAACCAGCGCGAAAACGCGGCGGTGGCCGACGTCCAGGATCTGCTTGACCTGATGGTCGAGCTGAACACATCGGGCGCCCTGGCGCAACGCATCGACGGGTCCCGGGTGGCAATCACCGGTCATTCGGCGGGGGCGTGGGCCGCGGTTGAGTCGGCGCTGGCGGAGCCGGAACGCATCCAGACCTGGGTGAGTATTGCCGGCGGTGCGGCAAGTGCGCCTCCACCCCAGCCGGGCGTGGTTGTCATCGGGGAATTGGACGCGGTCGTGGAACCTGAGCGGAGTGAGGAACTCTTTGCGTCAACCACCAGCGCCGCGCTGCTGGTCAATATTGCGAACGCAGGGCACAACAGTTTCACCGATGCCTGCTTCGGCATTCGCGACATAGGTGGTTTGGGCAGCCTGGTTGGGTTGCTGGGCGAAGCGCAGGTGGCCCGGGCCGAGGATGGCTGTGTTGAGCGGTTTGTCGACCCCGCGGTGGCGCAGCAACTTCTGAACCACGTCACCGTCGCCCACCTGCGGACCGAGTTTGGCCAGGACATCGCGGCCGGTTCGCTTGATAGAGGTTTCCTCGAAGAGATCGCCGCGCTGGCCGACTACCGGGTCAGCCCTGAGTGAGAGCGATCACCGCAGCCGCCGCCGATGCGACGGCCGCCAAGGTCCGAACGGTGTTGGCCCTGACCCACGGACCCCGGTAACCGCTCCACGTTTCTGCTGCGTTGCCCGCCGATGCCGAGGCGGCATCCAGGCGATTGTTCATCGGGATGTTTCGCAGAGCGGTGGTGCCAATCACCCCCACCAGATACAACGCACCGGCACCCGCCGCCCAGAGTTCGCGCGGCCCCCGGTCATCGCAGACAAACAGATAGCCGACGACGCCCAGACTTGTCAGCGCTGCGCCGCCGAAGAACAGCAGGAAGATCGGGTTGACGATGCGTCGGTTGATCGACTGCATGGCCAGAATCGCCGCCGATGGCTCCAGATCATCCAAGGACTGCATCACAAAGTTGGAGAAGGCGAACAGCAACCCGGCGATCACGCCCGCAGCGACCGCCAGCACGGCGATGGTTGGAACGTACAGCCCCTCCAGGTCCGACAACGACATGAGACGCGCTACGGGAGGTGACCGGAGTCTGGTTCGGATTTGCGATCCAAGGTCCAGCTTGGAATGCCCGGGGTCAGCTGGTGATAGTCGCCCACCTCATCAGAGAAAAGAATGCCGTCGGTTTCCAAGCCGGTTGGTTGGTCCACGGTGCCCGCACAGATTGACAGATGCTCGGGCTTGTCCGCCGCCCGCCAGAACAGGGAGGAACCACACCGATTGCAGAACCCGTACTCCACGCCTTCGGTTCGTTCCCACCACTGCAGCGTCTTGTCGCTGGTGAACACCACGTCGCTCGCTGCGGCCGCGGTGGCGGCCATGTGATGGCCCGTGAACCGTCGGCACGGTTCGCAGTGGCAATTCCACACGTTCCGAAGGTCACCTTCGATCCGATAGGCAACCGCGCCACATGCGCACGAGCCGGACGCTTCAACAGCAGGGAAGTGGGAATCAGTCACAGGCAGACGGTAGCCCGCACCCGTTAGGCTCGCAGGCTCATGTCCGACCGCCAGATGCCTGTCCGCAGCCAAGACGCGTGGTTCGACTCGACGGGCTTCGGGGCCGGCTTCCGGGCCAATGCACCCCTCATCCTGCCGGCTCTGCCCTTTGGTTTTGTGCTCGGGGTTGCCATCAATGAGAGCGTCGTGGTCAGCAACTGGGCCGGCTGGGCGTCGTGCATCGTGCTCTTTGCCGGCTCGGCGCAACTGGCCGCATTGGGAGCTCTGGACGACGGGGCCGGAATCGTTGTCACCGTGTTGACCGTGTGGATGATCAACGCCCGCCACATCATGTACTCCGCAGCACTGGCGGGACGCTTCAACAGCATCCCTCGTCCGGTTCGCCTGCTCGGCTCGTACGTCCTCATGGACCAGGCCTTTGCGGTCACCGAACCGATTGACACTGCCAAGCCTGAGCCGTACCGCGTCAGTTTCCTTCTGGGCGCCGGCGCGTTTGCCTGGACGTTCTGGCAGACGTACGTGCTGGCCGGTATCTTCCTGGGCAACGTTCTGCCCGAAAGCTGGTCCTTGGACTTTGCGGTCCCGCTGATGTTCCTGGGGCTCATGATGCTGGCCATCAACAACTCACCCGGGGTCATCGCCGCCATCGTTGGAGGTCTCATTGCGGTCATTGGCGCTGACTGGTCAAGTGGGCTTGGACTGCTCGTGGGCGTCATCGCCGGGATGGTGGCAGGGGGACTTGCTGACGTCGTAACGTCCAAAGAAGCCGGGTTGGCCAAAGAAACAGAATCGGCAGGAACCGACCGATGACGGCCTGGTGGGTCTTCATCCTTGGAGGTCTGGGGACCTATTTGATGCGAGCGTCGTTCCTGGGGTTGCTCGGCGACGGTGCCATCCCCGGACCGGCGCGGCGCATGCTCAAGTATGTGGCGCCGGCCGCGTTCGCCGCCATTGTCCTGCCGTTGGTGTTGGGGGAGGACCGGCTCGGATCGTTCACCCAAACGCCGGACGCCAGACTCCTGGCGGCGCTTGTCGCCGTGTTGGCAACGATGAAGTGGCGCTCGATGCCCACCACCCTGCTGGCCGGCATGGTCAGCCTCTGGGTGTTGCAGGCCATCGGCCTCTAATCAGGCGACCAGTTCCGCAACCAGCGCATCCACCGCAGCATCGGCGATGGCGAGCATCTCGTCGTCGGTCCGATCTTGAATGGGATGCTCCACAAAGATGCGGGCCGCGTCGAACCCAAGGGCCTTGGATTGCACCTCGGCCGCATCAACAAAGGGATCCGAAGCCACGAAGACTCCGGGGAGGCCACGGCGTTCCAGATCAGCGATGTCATGCACACTGCATGACGTGCAGCTTCCTCAATCGGCCAGCGCTTCGATCACCGCATCACATTCGGTGGCGATCTGGTGGCGAAGATCGACCGGTGCGGGCCGCGCGAACGTGGGCTTTGAATAGCGGATGGTGTTGGCGCCCATTGCGCCCAACCGTTCCTCCACCCGATTCAAAAATACGTTACCCCGGGGTTTGCTGATGTCCAGCAGGCCAATGGTGCGGCCCGTAACCGAATCCAGACGGGCCACACGCGGCCGCTCGGTTGGCTTGGCTTCGTTGGTTGGGTCAAGCAGTGTGGTTGAGGTGGTTGAGCTGGTCTGAGCCATGAGGTCCCCCGGGTTGACTGACTGATTTCCAGAGTAGCGGTCCGGTGAGCGTCAGGTTCCCACCGCCCGGGTGACCGGAATACTGCCCTTGGGGCCTGAGACCCATCCGCCAATGACCGACGAGAACAGCCCGGCGGGTCCACCGGCATGGGCGATGAGGAGCCCGCCGGGACGGAACTTCGGAATGGTCATGCCGCCAAACGCGGCCGGCAGTCCTTCGCCAATGCCGTTGGTTCCTTCGAGGAGATCGTCGCTGTTCTGTTCCAATTCAGCCAGCAGTGCCTCGGTGAACTGATGGCGAGTCCATCCGGCGTCAACAAAGCGCGCCATATGCTCGGGACTGAGTACGAGCATGCCGTCGATCCCCAGCACCATGCGGATGCCCACCGCCGGCAACATGGCCTGCGCCAGCGAGCGGGTGAGACCTTCGGCAGTTCGGGTCTTCTGGTCGGCAATCAGGCGGGGCGCTTCGCCGCAGAAAACCGTGACCGCGGACTGGTCGGGCGCCATCCCCTGAGTGACAGCCAACGACTCCCACGGCGTGCCGGCCTCATCTTCGGCGAAGCACAACCCGTACTTGCCGGGGTTGCCCTGAGTGGACCGATCGATCTCACCGGGGCGACCACCACCGACGTTGCGAACCACCAGTTGCAGTGCTCGGCCGATGGTCGAGTTGGCCCGGTTGCCCTGACCCAGACAGTTCATGCCGGAGTTCATGCCAATGCGCTGCGCTATGGGACCGTTGACCACGACGATCGGGCCCACCGACATGGTGGTGGCCAGCACGCCGTGCATGTTGAACTCTTCGCTCAGCGCCGCTTCGACGGCGGCGATCACGACCGGCAGATACTCGGGCCTGCAGCCGGCCATGACGGCATTGATGGCAATCTTTTCGATGGTGCAGTCGACCAGCGTTGGGGGAGCGAGGCCCACAACCTCGTCTGCGGCTCGGGTGGTGCCATCAAGCATGGCCATCACCCGCGCTTCGGTTGGCGGGACCAACGGGAAGCCGTCAGACCAGCCGCGGTCGTACATGGCCTCAATCTCGTCTTCGGCCGATGCCAGCTCTACACGGCGGCTGGTCAGAACCCCGCCGCCGTAACGAGCATCGAGCGCCGCCTCCTTGTCGGGGTCCACGCTCATTGAGCCGCAGCCGGGGCGGACATCGGGAAGGTCAGCGCCGAGCGTCCGGGTCCTCGTTATTCGCTCCCACTCATTCCGGTCCCAGCCAACGGTGCGTTCCACTTCAGCGCCGTCCACGACACGAATGACCGTCGGGACGGTCTCGATGTTGTGATTCCAACTGGCCTCCAAGTCCGTGTCATCGACAACGCCGGTGATCGTGTCCGGGAAAGCCGGATCATCCTGGGTGTAAACCGTCAGGTCAGCGGCCGCGACCGCCAGTTCGGCCAGCACCGGGGCGACCATTTCGCAGGTTGCGCAGTCACGTTTGACGAAGATGGCCAAGCCATCAGAAAGCGTGTGTCCCATGCCTGACGTTTTAGTGCACCCGGACCGCACGCCAGCACCATCTATTGGTCGGTGTAGACGCTCTCCCACGACAACGAGTCCGCAATGGCGCCTGCAGGAGTCAACAGAAAGGCGGTGTCGCCACCGTTGGACCAGACTGGACCATCGGGGTCGCACCAGTGCAGAACGAGATGGTCAGGAGCGGTGGTCAGATCGTCGTCTTCCACACAGCCGGACCGAATCTCGACCCGGGCATCGGGAAGGACTCGGATGCCATCGGGGAACCGGAACCGGTGCCGGGTCGATTCGTCGCGGAGCGACCAGCCACCCAACGCAAGAAGGGTCTGGCTGCTGTTCTCGATGAGGATCCACTCGCCGTTGGGGTTTTCATCATCGCGCCCGGGGGCATCGGCTTGCACGGCCACAATGCTGACTCCGGTCGATGAGTCCCGACAACCTGAGGACCACAAGCCCACCAGACGGTCCTGAGCAGTGGCCTCGGCCTGGTTCAATTCATCCTCATAGGGGTGGTCGAAGGCCGCTCGCGCCACCGCGTGGCCTTCAACCACGAGCGTGCGGTTCACCAACTGGCCGTCCAGCCACGCCGCGGCGATCGTGCGACCGAACTCATCAAAACCATGACGTTCGAGGGTGATCTCCTGTCGACCCAGCAGGTCGATGGCGTAGTCCAAAGACTCGGTGCCGCCGCACTCGTCCTTCTCGGGAGCATTGATGCCCAGAAGGCGCACCGTTTCCTCCGACTCGCTGTCTTGGCCCGCGGCTGGCAGGACGCGAAAGGTATCGCCGTCGAGTACCCAGGTGACGGTTGTTGTTTCCGCAGGAGCGGCCACCGGCGATTCCGTAACCGACTGCTTATCGCCACGTCGTTCCGCGGTTACCGGCTCGGCGACACCATCAAGTCCGGCGCACCCAGACCCCAGAAATATGATTGCCAAAACGAGCACGACGCCCGCGATGGAAGCCATCCGCCGGCGTCGCTTTCGAATCACAGACTGCGTGAACGCAGCTGGACCAGGGAGTTCAATCAGCTGTGGTCGTCCAGACCAAGATCCTGGATCTCGGGAATGGTCTCAAGCTCGCTGTCGGCAAGAACGCCCTGCAGCACCGCCCGAGTGGAGAAGAGACGGTCACGGGCCAGCTTCTCAGCTTCGACCAGCTTGGCGACCTGATTGCGGCCGTCAGCCACAATGCGCTCCACCCGAGAGCGGGCTTCGTTCTCGGCATCGCCAACCAGGCGATCAGACTGCGACCGGCCGTCGGAAACAATGCGTTCGGCATCGGCGCGAGCGGTGGCAATGATGTGGTCGGCTTCGGCCTTGGCCTGAGCGACCTCGTTTGACGCGTCGTTCACCTTCTCGCGCGCAGCTTCGAGTTCCCGTTCGGTGTCGGCGCGAAGTTGAGCGGCCTCAAGACGGACGCGCTCGCCATCGGACTCGGCTTCCAGACGGATGCCAGCGGCCTGTTCTTCGGACTGGGCTTTCACGTTTTCGGCGTACCGATCAGCATCCGCACGGCTGCTCTGGGCGTCGGCTTCGGCCCGGCTTCGGGTGTTGGCCGCGTAGTCCTCGGCCTCTTTGCGAGCGTTGCGCACGTAGCTCTCAACCTCTGAGCGGGCGCCCTGAGATTCGCTGTCAGACTTTGCTCGAACCGAAGCGGCGTAGTCGTCGGCCTTTGAACGGGTTGCGGCCGCGTAGTCGTCAGACTCGCTGCGAGTGATGCGTGAGTATTCCTCGGCTTCAGACCGGGTCGAGCTGGCGAATTTCTCGGCGTCCTCGCGGGCCCGCTTGTTCTCGCCGCGGGCCTTCTCGGTTTCGGCCGCAAGTTCCGCCCGGGTGGTGGTGGTCAGTTCGTTGGCCTTGCGAGTTGCCTCATCCCGAATGGTGACCGCACTGTTACGGGCCGTGCGAAGCAGGTGCTCGATCTCATCTGACACCGTCGAGAACTCGTCGTCGGTCGGCGTCATAGGTGAAACCGGGGTGCTCGCGGTGGAACTTGTCGACGACACGGTCGTTGGAGACGTACCGGTGGAACTGCTGCCCGTGGTCGTGGTGCTGCTCACCGAAGGAATCGGTGGCGCTGGCGGAGGGGTGGTGGTCGGTGGCGTGATCGGCGGCACCTCGACCTTCGGGGCGGTGATCTTTGGTGCTTCGACCTTGGGAGCCGTGATCTTTGGCGCTTCGATCTTGGGGGCGGTGATCTTTGGTGCTTCGATCTTGGGGGCGGTGATCTTCGGTGCTTCGATCTTTGGTGCTTCGATCTTGGGGGCGGTGATCTTTGGTGCTTCGATCTTCGGCGCCTGCACTTTGGGGGCTTCGATCTTGGGGGCGGTGATCTTTGGTGCTTCGATCTTTGGCGCCTGCACTTTGGGTGCTTCGATCTTTGGTGCTTCGATCTTTGGTGCTTCTACTTTGGGCACCTCAATCTTCGGAGCTTCGACCTTGGGCACGTTGACTGCGGGAACCGCAACCTTCGGAGCTTCAATCTTCGGGGTTTCGATCTTCGGGGTTTCGATCTTTGGCACGTTGACCGGTGGGGTCTCGATCTTGGGGACGTTGACCGATGGTGCTTCGATCTTGGGGACGTTGACCGATGGTGCTTCGATCTTGGGGACGTTGACCGATGGTGCTTCGACTTTGTTGACCGATGGTGCTTCGACTTTGGGGACGTTGACCGATGGTGTTTCGATCTTGGGGACGTTGACCGATGGTGTTTCGATCTTGGGAATCTCCACATTGCCACCGGCCCCGCGGACCCGATCAGCAAGTCCGCCACTTGCCGCAGCAGCGGCTCCGGCAACGCCTGCGGCGCCGGCAACACCCGCGGCCGCGGCAGAACCGCCGATGCGAGGCACCGTCACGTCAGCCAGAGGACCACCGGCATCGTTTATGGCGGGTGCGCCTGGGGTCGGAGCGGCGGTGCTCGGTATTGACGTTGTGGCTGACCCGCCGCCGAGACGAACCGTGAGCTCGGATGCGACCTGGCTCAAGTAGCCCCGAACGTCGTCCTTGCTGAAGCCACCGAACTGAGATTTGAACTCCTTGCCGGCGATCTCATTCGGCTGGAGGTCGGCCGGAAGGCTGGAAGCGTGGCCGCCTCCTTCGCCGATCACCTCAACGGCCATAGCGACCCGTTGAAGGTATTTGCTCACGTCCGACTTGTCGTAACCGCGCATGCCGGTTTCGAAGCTTTTGGACCGAAGTTGATCGGGGTCCAAGTTGGTCATTTTGTGCTCCAAGAAATGAAAGTTAAGTGTTCGTCAGTCTGGCGAGCCGGCGGGGCTCGCGACCGAACGAAACGGCCCACGACAAGCTACCTATATAGCAAGTCGCCGACCACACACTATCCGAGACGGAACGGCAAGACACTGAAATGCATCTCCTGACGTCATTGCCATGGGGCATGGCCACATCGCTCCGTTACCCAATTTGTGAGCTGGCCGACTCGTGGCGGCCGTTGAGGAGCCACCACGTGGTTGGAAACCGGGTTGCCGGCCGGCAATTCGGAGTCGGTAACCCGGCGATCACGCTACGCTTTCGGCCTTCGGGCAAACCGAGCCTGCGGGTGTAGTTCAACGGCTAGAACCTCAGCCTTCCAAGCTGATGATGCGAGTTCGATTCTCGTCACCCGCTCCCTTTCCCAAGTCACCGCTGAAACTGACCCGCATTCTGAGCGCATGACGGGCCCGCCAGACCTAGACTCCAGCGAGTGAACAGCACTGTTGAAGAACTCGACGACAACCGGGTGAAGGTGTCGGTCGAGGTGGCGGAATCAGAACTTGAACCGGCGATTGCCGCGGCATTCAAGAAGATCGCAAAGCAGGTCCGCCTTCCGGGGTTTCGGCCGGGCAAGGCACCCCGACGGGTGATCGAATCCCATTTCGGAAAAGGCGTGGCTCGGGGTCAGGCCATCGAAGATGCGATCCCGGACTATTTCCTGGCCGCAGTCGCCGAGCATGAGGTCGATTTCATCGACGGTCCGGAATACGACATCACCTCGGGCATGGACGAAGGCGACCTCCTCTTCGATGCCGTTGTTCCGGTTCGACCATCAGTGAACGTTGCCGGCTACGAAAATCTGCGGGTCGAAATCACCAACCCCACCCCGACCGACGAAGAAATCGACGCCCAGGTCGACGTGATCCGGGGTCAGTTCAGCGAGCTTGAGACCGTCGAGCGGGCCGCCGAGTCCGGTGACCATCTCACCTTGGACATCGCCACCAGCCACGATGGTGAAGCGGTTGAAGGCCTGACCGCCACCGACTATGTCTATGAGTTGGGTACCGGCGGCATCGTTCCCGAATTTGACGACAATCTTGAAGGGTCCACCGCGGGTACCGCCAAGAGCTTCCAAGCCGAGCACCCGGATCCGGACACCGAAGGCGAACTGTCCTTTGAGGTCACTGTCAAAGAGGTCCAGGCCCGCATCCTGCCCGACCTCGACGACGCTTTTGTGGCCGACGCCACCGAATTTGCGACCGTGGAAGAGTTCCGGGAAGACACCCGCTCCCGGCTGACGGTCATGAAGACCGGTCAGGCCAACCAGCAGCTGAGCGAACACACCGGTCGGGAGCTGAGCAAGCTGGTGGGCGAGGACCTTCCCACCCAGCTCGTGGAATCCGAGAAGCGCAATCGGCTCGAAGACATGGCGTTGCGGATGCAGCAGCAGGGGATTGACTTCGGTCAGTACCTCCAGATCACCGGCGCGTCGGTCGAAGACATGCTGGCGCAACTCCAGGAACCGGCCGAAGAAGCCGTCCGCGTTGACCTGGCGCTGCGCGCGGTGGCCGCCGCTGAAGGTTTGGAAGCCACCGAGGCCGACCTCGAAGAGGAGTTTGGAACCTGGGCTGAGCAGACCGGCGGCGACGTCGAAGCACTGCGCGAACAGGTACGGGCCGCTAACCAGATGGTGGCGGTACGATCGGATCTTGGAAAGCGCAAGGCGGTGGAATGGCTGCTCGAACGGGTTGAAATCGTTGACGAGGCCGGTGATCCCATCGATCGTACAGATCTCGAAATGCCCGAAGAAGAGCACGACCATGATCACGCTGATCATGACCATGATCACGCCGATCATGACCACGATGACCACGATCATGGCGCCAGCGGCGACCAGGAAACCAGCAGCGAAGAAGAGTAAGCCAGAGAGGCAAACAGCATGATCTTTACCCCCGGAACCGGCGCAGGAGTCAATGGCCCAGCCATTGGCAGTGCGATGGCGTACATGCCCTACATCGTTGAAGAGACCACCCGGGGTGAGCGGGTTGCCGACCTGTTCTCTCACCTGCTCAAAGAGAACATCATCTTCCTCGGCACGCCCATCGATGATCAGATAGCCAATCTGATCTGTGCGCAGCTGCTTCACCTGGAGTCGGAGAACCCCGACCGCGATATCAGTATCTACATCAACTCGCCCGGCGGTCACATCAACTCGCTGTTCGCCATCTACGACACGATGCAGTACATCCGCAACGACATCACCACCATCTGCTTTGGTCAGGCGGCCTCGGCGGCGGCAGTGCTTCTTGCGGCGGGCACGCCGGGCAAGCGCCTGGCTCTGCAACATTCGCGGGTCCTGATTCACCAGCCGTACTCCGGAGCGCAAGGGCAGGTCTCCGACATCGAACTTGCCTCGCGGGAGATTCAGCGGTTGAAGGAGCAGTTGGAGCTGCTTTTGGCCCAACACACCGGCCAGACCGTGGACAAGATTGCAGCCGACACCGATCGTGACTACGTGCTGACCGCGGCCGAAGCCAAAGAGTACGGACTGATTGATGAGGTGATCCTGAAGCGTGACCACGTTGACAATTCGGGCCCGATCGCCTCAGTTGGCTGATTGTCGGTGCGGCCGGCGAGGTTACTTTCGGTATGGGCCGAAATGACTCAGGCCGAACCTCTCGCCAGCGCCTAAGCTGGCGAGACTGGCGAGACAGTCAAGCCAGCGGTAATCAAGCCAGCGACAATAAACAAGTGGGGACAGGACAACGTGGCCAAGTTTGGTGACAGTGGTGAGTTGCTGAAGTGCTCATTTTGCGGGAAGACCCAGAAGCAGGTCAAGAAGCTGATCGCCGGCCCCGGGGTGTACATCTGCGATGAATGCATCGACCTGTGCAATGAGATCATTGAAGAGGAGCTTGGCGAATCTGCGGAGCTCGGCTTTGAGGAACTGCCACGACCCCGGGAGATCTTCGAATTCCTGAACCAGTACATCATTGGTCAGGACGACGCCAAGCGCATCATGTCGGTGGCGGTCTACAACCACTACAAGCGAGTGGAAATCGGTACCCGATCCGACGAAGTCGAGCTGGCCAAGTCCAACATCCTGCTCATCGGCCCCACCGGTTGCGGCAAGACACTGATGGCCCAGACGTTGGCCCGGATGCTCAATGTGCCCTTTGCGATTGCCGACGCCACCGCGTTGACCGAAGCCGGATACGTGGGCGAAGACGTCGAGAACATCCTCCTCAAGCTGATTCAAGCGGCCGACTACGACGCCAAACGAGCCGAAACCGGCATCATCTACATCGACGAGATTGACAAGGTTGCCCGCAAGAGCGAGAACCCTTCCATCACCCGTGACGTTTCCGGTGAAGGCGTCCAGCAGGCGCTGCTCAAGATTCTTGAAGGGACCACCGCTTCGGTGCCCCCGCAGGGCGGTCGCAAGCATCCACATCAGGAATTCATCCCCATCGACACCTCCAACATCCTTTTCATCTGCGGCGGCGCGTTTGCGGGGATCGAAGGGATCGTCGATCAGCGGATTGGCAAGAAGGGTGTGGGCTTCGGTGCCGACATCCGCAAGTCTGAAGAGAAGAACCTCGGCGAGCTTTACGCCCAGGTCCAGCCGGAGGATCTGATCAAGTTCGGTCTCATTCCGGAGTTCATTGGTCGACTCCCCGTGGTCGGGTCGGTCGCCAATCTCGACCAGGCCGCCCTGGTGGAAATTCTGACCAAGCCTCGCAATGCGTTGGTCAAGCAGTACGAGCGAATCTTCTCGTTCGAGGAATCTGAGCTGGCATTCACCGACGACGCTTTGGCCGCCATCGCCGACCTTGCGTTGGCTCGAGGAACCGGTGCCCGTGGTTTGCGTTCGATTCTCGAAGAAGTCCTGCTGGAAACCATGTACGAACTGCCCAGTCAGACTGACGTGGCTCGGGTCGAAGTTGACGTGGACACGGTTTACGGTCGCAAGCGGCCGGATCTGCTGACGGGCGCGGACATCGCCCGTCGCGCCTCGTAGAACTCCCTGAGACCGACTCCCCGATGGCCAGTCTTGAGTCTCTGCTTCGCTGGCTGAACAGCCACATCAATCTCGAAGCGGGCCAGAAAGCCGCGGGCCAACGAGGGCGCGGCGGTGAGCCGATGGCCGGCGCCACCGACGGGCTTTCTCTGAGCGGGATGCGGTCGCTGCTCACGATGCTGGGGGAGCCCCAGCTCGATTTGGCCGCCGTGCAGCTCACCGGAACCAATGGCAAAGGTTCGACCGCGGCCATACTCGCCAGCATCCTGCACGCGCATGGCGTGCGCGTGGGCACCTACGCCAGCCCCCACGTTGAGCGCATCAACGAGCGCATCCGATTGGATACCGAACCGGTTTCGGACGAGATTCTGGCCGAGGCGCTGGCCGACGTGAAGTTGGCGGCCGATCACGTGACCGAGCAGGGGACCACACTCAGCTGGTTTGAACTCATGACGGCCGCCGCCTATCGAATATTCAATGACCATGCGGTTCAGGTGGCGATCATTGAGGTGGGCATGTTGGGACGTTTTGACGCCACCAATGTGATCGACGCCGAAGTGGCGATCGTGACCAACCTCTCACGGGACCACACCGACGGCCAGCCGGGGTGGCGGGAGAAGGTGGCCCATGAGAAGGCCGGCATCATCTCACCTGGTTCGACGCTGATCCTTGGTCCGGTGGGCCCGGACGTGGCGCCGATCTTTCGCAATGAAGGGGCGAGCCGAATCCTGGAAGCAGAGACCGACTTCAGCGTGCTGCGCAACGGCCTGGCCGTCGGCGGGCGAGTGGTGGACATTCGTACGTCGCGCGGTCAGTACGAGGACCTCTTCGTTGCCCTCAACGGCGAGGTACAGGCCGCCAACACGGCGCTGGCGATGGTGGCGGCGGAAGAGATGCTCGGCACCACACTCGATCCGGATCTGCTGGGTCAGGGTCTTGCTGCAGTGCAGATGCCGGGCCGGTTTGAATTGGTCGGACGGGAGCCGTTGGTGGTGCTCGACGGAGCCCACAACCCCGCCGGTGCGGCCGTGGCCGCCGAGACGCTGCGCTCGGACTTCAACTTCTTTGGCGACACGTACATGCTGCTGGGATGGATGAAGGGCAAAGACCCAACCGAGATGCTGGACGCATTCGACGCCCGTAATGCGGAGTTGGTGGTCATCACCGAACCATCGTGGCCCCGGGTCATGCCCGCCACCGAGATTGCCGCCGCCGCCCGAGCGATGGGGGTCGCCCACGAAATCGTCTCGTCACCGCTGGACGGCTTGGACCGGCTTCGTACCCTGGCTGCGGAGAACGACGCCATTCTTGTTGCCGGCTCGTTCTATCTGGTTGGACCGGTCCGCACGGCGTTGCGAAGCGATCGCAGCGGTGAACACGGCGATGAAGATGGCGCGCACTGAGCGCACCGGCGCCTCAAACCCGGTCCTCGCTCCTAAACTCAGGGCCGTATGAATCGCACTCTTGTTCTCTGTAAGCCTGACGCCGTTGAGCGGGGTCTCGTTGGTGAAATCGTTGGCCGTTTCGAAGCCAAAGGCCTCAAAATTGTTGGCCTGCGCATGCTGACGATTGATGCCGATCTGGCCGGCAAGCACTATGCCGAACACGTTGGCAAAGGCTTCTACGACAGTCTCGTCGAGTTCATTGGACGGTCACCCGCCGTCGCCATGGTGCTCGAAGGTCCCGACGACAGCACGTTTTCCATGGTTCGTCTGATGATGGGCGGAACCAACCCGGCCGAGGCCGCTCCCGGCACCATGCGCGGTGACCTTGCCACCGAGATGGGCGAGAATCTGGTCCACGGCAGTGACAGTGTGGACGCGGCGGCTCGAGAGATCGCCCTCTTTTTCCCTGATCTCTAAGCTGGCGGGTAACTTTCGTCCCCGTGAGCAACACCAGCAACGTTGGCAACGATTCGTTGCAGTTGTCTTACGAAAATGATCTAGACTCCGGTGTACGGAGTAGGGGCATCGGTCCCTGCAGCGGTCGTGCACGTGATGAGCATGTACCGATAAGCACCCACGATTGGACTGCCTGAGCAGATGGCAAGCGTATTGAGTTCCCTTGCAGGGGTCATGAGCCGCGATATGGCTGTGGACCTCGGGACTGCCAACACCCTTGTGTACGTGCGCGGCGAGGGCATTGTGCTCGATGAACCGTCGGTGGTCGCGGTGAACGTGAACGACGGCCGACTGCTGGCGGTGGGATCCGAAGCCAAGCGCATGATCGGGCGCACCCCCAGTCATATTCAGGCGGTTCGGCCCCTCCGGGACGGCGTGATCGCTGATTTCGACATCTGCGAAAAGATGCTGCGGTACTTCATCCAGAAGGTGCACCAGAGTCGCTTCGCCAAGCCCCGTATGGTCATCTGCGTTCCTTCTGGCATCACCGGTGTTGAACAACGCGCGGTGCAGGAAGCGGCCGAATTCGCCGGCGCCCGGAAGCCGGCCTTCATCATCGAAGAGCCCATGGCAGCCGCCATCGGTGCCGGACTGCCGGTCCAGGAACCGGCGGGCAACATGATCGTTGACATCGGCGGCGGCACCACCGAGGTGGCCGTCATCTCCCTGGGCGGCGTCGTGTCCAGCCGTTCCGCTCGCGTCGGCGGCGATGAACTCGATGACGCCATCTCGCAGTACATCAAGAAGGAGTACAGCGTCGCCCTCGGCGAGCGAACTTCTGAAGACGTCAAGATCGCGCTGGGTTCGGCATGGCCGCTGGCCCAGGAACAGTACGCCGAGCTGCGGGGTCGGGACCTGGTCACCGGCCTGCCAAAGACCATCGTCACCTCCACGGTCGAAGTGCGCGAAGCGCTGGCCGAGCCGGTGTCGGCCATCGTGGACGCGGTCAAAGTGACGTTGGACAACACCCCGCCAGAACTTGCGGCCGACATCATGGAACGCGGCATCGTCCTGGCGGGCGGTGGCGCCTTGCTGACCGGCCTGCCCGAGCGACTGCACTCGGAGACGGGCATGCCCGTCCGGGTCGCTCCGGACCCGCTCTACGCAGTGGCGCTCGGTTCCGGCCAGTCACTCGAAGAGTTCGAAGCCCTGCGGGGCGTGCTCTTCTCCTCCAGCCAGATCTGACCCACCGGGTCGCTCTTCCTTCCACTCGCCTGATCCATGGCTGCTCCCGGTCGAACCGGCCCCTCCCGCTTCACTCTCGCGATCCTGGTGCTGGTCACCATCACCGTGATCACCTTGGACCTACAGGACTTCGGTCCGCTGCGCTCGGTTCAGACCTCGCTGCGCGGTGCGGTCGCCCCGGCTCAGGATGCGGGCGATTCGGTCTTCTCGCCGGTGACCAACACCTGGCGCTCAATCACCGAATTCGGCTCGCTCGAAGCCGAAAACGAACGGCTCCGTCAGGAGCTTGACGAACTCCGGTCGTCGGCCATCAGCGGCCAGGCGGCCCGGGAGACTTTGGACGAGCTCCTGGCCGAACTCGACATTGAGATTCTGTCGAATGTGGACACCGCAGTCGCCCGCGTGTCCGACCCGGCAGGAAACTTTGACAATTTCACCATCGACATCAACAAGGGAACCGACGACGGAGTCCTCGACGGCATGCCGGTGGTCACCCGGGCCGGGCTGGTGGGCAAAGTTGTCGAGGCGGAAAAGGATCGCGCCGAGGTCGAGCTGATGACCGAGAGCGGGTTTGGTCTGGGCGTGCGGATAGTGGGCACCGGCGACATTGCCCTGGCGCGCGGGGTTGAACGCGGCGAAGACCTGCGCGTACCGCAGGGCGTTGACGAGGGCAGTGAGATTGAAACCGGCATGTTGGTGGTCACCAGCGGGATCGAAGGCAGCCCGTTTCCCGCCGACATTCCGGTCGGGGTGGTCAGTGAGGTGTCGGTCGATGAGGCCGAGCTGCGTCAGGAGCTGCGTATTCGTCCGGTGGCTGACATTGACAGTCTTACCTTCGTGACCGTGATTCTCTGGAGCGTGGACGGCGACTCCATTGTCGATGACGCGCCCTCCGCCGATGAGGTCGACAGCCAATGATGTGGATCCGCGCCGGCGTGGTGCTGTTCACCGCGTTGATCCTGCAGCTGGAGCTGTTTGCCGATCTGCGGATCACCGGCGTCTCGGCGCAACTGCTGCTGGCGTTGTCCGCCGCTGCGGGCCTGACCGGGGGCGCCTACCGTGGAACGCTGTTTGGCTTTGCGGCCGGACTGAGTCTTGACCTGTTTCTCTCCACCCCGTTTGGATTGAGCGCTGCGGCGTATGCACTGGCTGGCGGACTGGTTGGATTGGCCGAAGACGCCGTGCTTGATGGCTCCATGTTCACCCGGGTCGGGTTTCCGGCGTTGGGCACCGTCGTGGGCCTGGTTGCGTTTGTGAGCGGCGGCGTTGCCATGGGGTACACCCACTTGTACTCAAGCGCCATCGGCCGAATCATTCTTATCGTGATGCTCTTCAATGCGCTGCTGGGTCTGATCCTTGTGCCCCTGACCCGGTGGATGTGGGATCTGGACTGGAACGATCCGGGTCGTCGGTGGTCCACATGATGGTTCCGATGGGAAGAGTGGGCCCTCCGGGCGCGGCCGATCGCTCCGAGTCCTGTGCTGAACTGGAAAGCTGATGAACGACCAGCTTCGCATGCGCCTCAACCTCTTCGGCGTACTCATTTTTGGCCTCTTCATCGCCCTTGCCACGCGGCTGTGGTTCCTCCAGGTTGTGGAGAGCGAAGAGTTTGTTGTTCAAGCCCGGCAGAATTTGGAACGGTCGTTGCCGATTGCGGCGCCTCGCGGGCGGATTCTTGATATCAACGGCCGCGTGCTCGTTGGCAATCGGGTGACCAATCTGGTGACGGTTGACAAGTTTGTCCTGAACGAAGAGGCGCCCAGCGAATCTGACCGGGAACGGCTGGCTCTGGCCCTGGCCCGGGAGATCAGCAAGACCGGTCGGCTGATCAAAGCCCAGGAGATCGAGAATGCGTTCAACGATCAGAAGTACGGTCCGTTTGACGAAGTTCCCATCGCCACCGATGTAACCGAAGAGTTCGCCATTCTGCTGGGTGAGCGGCTGGAGGATTTCCCGGGGGTGGACATTGAACCCACCACGGTGCGCGAGTACCCGTTTGCCCAGATTGCTGCTCACGTGCTGGGAACCGTCGGATCGGTTACCGAGGCGGAGCTGGCACTGCTGACAAACCACCCCAAGCCCTACAGTCCCAACGATGAGATTGGGAAGTCGGGCATAGAGAAGAGCTTCGAGGATGTCCTGCGGGGCCAACCCGGACTCCGGGTGTTTGAAGTGGACAGCCTCAACAAAGTGGTCGACGAAATCGAGGACGAGAGCTTCCCGCCCCAGCCGGGCTCTGATGTGGTGCTGACCATCGATATCGATGTGCAGCGCATGGTGGAGGAAGAACTCCGGAAGGGGATTGAGTTCGCTCGAACCCAGCTTGTGAACGTTGACACCACCGGATTGAGCGAAGGCGACCCGCTGCCGGAGAAGGAGTTTCAGCGAGCGACCGGAGGCGCCATGGTGCTTCTGAATCCAGAAGGCTCCCAGGTGCTGGCGATGGCCAGTTATCCCACGTACAACCCCGAAGCGTTCATCGGCGGCATCAGTAGCGAGGAGTTTGACCTGCTGCAGGACCCGGCCGAGTACTTCCCGCTGGTCAACCGGGCGGTGGCGGGCCTGTACTCGCCCGGCTCCACCTTCAAACCGTTCACGTCCTACGCGGCCATGGATACCGGCCTGCTGGGACCCCGGGGCTTTTTGGACGTTGGCGAGTTCATTGAGGACAAGGGCTTCTGGCGCATTCCGAACTGCGAGAGCGACGACTGTTACTTCCAGAATGCCCGAAGGGAACCGTTTGGCGACGTGAACCTTCCACGGGCCCTCACCGTGTCAAGCGATGTCTTCTACTACCAGTTGGCCTATCAATTTGACGTCCGTTCGGGTTTCCCCGCGCGTGGCATTCAGGACGCAGCAGCCGAGTTTGGCTTTGGGCGAGTCACCGGTGTGCAGCTCCCCGAAGACAGCGCTGGTCTGGTCCCGGACTCCCAGATCAAACAGGCCCGCCACGAAGCCAACCCTGACGCCTTTCCCGAAGGGGTGTGGCGCGCCGGTGACACGCTCAACGTGTCGATTGGGCAGGGCGATGTGAACGCAACGCCGCTGCAGGTGGCCAATGCCTATGCCGCCATCGCCAACGGCGGTACGTTGCACGCGCCTCAGATTGTGGACCGCATCGTGGATCCGGTTACCGATGAGGCCGTTCGGGAATTTGGACCACGCATCATCAACGAGGTGTTCTTCCCCGACTGGATGCGTCGGCCAATCATGGAAGGGCTCGCCGGCGTGGTGAACAATGAGGACGGCACGGCGTACAAGGTCTTCCATCAGGATCTGACGGTTCTCGGTTCGCCGCCGGACTTTCCCCTGGACGAGTTTCAGATCTCCGGCAAGACCGGAACGGTGGAGAACACCGATGCCAACAAGCAGGACTCGTCGGCGTTTGCAGCCATGGGGCCCATGCCCAACGCGGAATACGTGTCCTTTGTGTATGTCGAGGAAGCAGGATTCGGTTCGGCGGCCGCAGCGCCCATTACCCGGGCGGTGTACGACAAGCTGCGCAGCGGCGAGATTGTTGAAGCGCCGACGGCGGCCGAGATCGAGGAGTACTACCGAAGCGCCGTTTTTGCCGGCGACGCTGATCCGGACAGTGGGTTGCCCACCGGCAACGTCGTCGAAGACGTGACCCTGGCCCTGGACACAACGCTCGGCGCCACTGACGTCGACGACACCGCAGACCAAACACCCGAATCCGAGACTTCGGCCGATCAGCCACTGGTCCTCGCCGACCCCGACCTGCAAGACCCACTGGCGGCGGTGACCACCGACCCCGAAGTTACCCGGGCCGAAGCGACGACCGGCTTTGAAGATTCAACCCCGGAGGCGGGCACCGAGATCCCAACCGTGTCCGCCGACTCGTCTTCCACCGAAGACAGCAATGGGGGGACCGGTCAATGACCAGCGTGACCAAAGAGAAGCGCCATCTCAATCCCCGCCTTGATCCGTTTGCGCCGTTCCTTCACGTTGACTTTGTTCTCATCCTCAGCACCATGGCGTTGTCGCTGCTGGGAATGGTCATGGTGTACTCCGCAACCCGCGGTCGCGACCTGGACAATCTGAACACGGAACTGCGCGACAAGCAGGCAATCTTTCTGGCGCTGGGTGTTGGGGTTCTGGCGGTCACCTCCATCATCGACTACCGGCAGGTCTACAACGCGGTGTGGGCCATCTACGGCGCCTGCATGCTGTTGTTGGTGGTCGTTCTGATTCCCGGTATAGGACAGACCGATATCAACGATGTTGCCCGATCGTGGTTCTTCATTGGCGGGTTCAGCATTCAACCGGCCGAGTTTGCCAAAGCGGGTACGATCCTGGCGCTGGCCTGGTGGCTGTCTCGATTTGACGGCGAGATTGGACTGGCCCAGCTGGGCGTTGCGTTGGCCATCGGCGGTACGCCGATGCTCCTCATTCGCGAGCAACCCGATGTTGGCACCACACTGGTCTTTGGCGTGATCGTCGCAGTGATGCTGCTGGCCGGCGGTGCCGCGCTGCATCACCTGCTGGGGTTGACGGTTCTGGCCATTGGAGGTGGGGCGCTGGCCATTCGCTCGTTGGGCGACTTCCAACGGGACCGCCTCACGGTGTTCCTTGAGCCGGGAGCGGAGTGCGCTCAAGAGGCCTGCTACAACGTCAACCAGTCCCAGATTGCCATCGGCAATGGCGGCTTGACCGGATCCGGATGGGGCTTGGGAACCCAGACCAACTCCGACTTTGTGCCTGAGCAACACACCGACTTCATCTTCACCGTCATCGGGGAGGAACTGGGCTTTGTGGGCGGGGTGATCACCATTGCGTTGTTTGCGGTCGTGGTGTTTCGCACCTACCGAACCGCAATGATTGCCGGTGATTCCTTCGGCTCGCTGATCTGCGTTGGCGTCCTGGGGATGCTGGTTTTTCAGATCTTCCAGTCGATGGGCATGACCATGGGCATCATGCCGGTCACTGGCATTCCGCTACCGCTGGTCAGCTACGGCGGTTCTTCTGCGCTGACGACCTTTGCCAGCCTTGGCCTGGTCCTGAGCGTGCACATGCGGCGCTACCAGGCGGCCATCGACTCTCGCTGACGGTCGCTGCGTCAAAGCGCCCGGAGCAGGCGCGGTTGCGTACCGGCACCCGGGTCGCAGCGGTGGAAGATTCCAATCAACGGCAAAGAGTGAATTTCACGGTTGGGATTCCGATGGTTGAGTTACCGCTTTGAGACCGGCAGCGGCTACGGTTGTCCTTTATGGACTCGGTGTGGGCTCAACTTGAGCCGCTACTTGAGAGGGTCCAAAAACCCGCCCGATATATCGGTTGCGAAGATGGGGCGCAGACGCCTCAGCACCACGACGGCGCGGTTTCCTGGTTGCTGACCTACCCCGACACCTATGAGGTGGGTCTTCCCAATCAGGGATTGCAGATCCTCTACGAAATTCTCAATGAACGTCCGGATGCCGCGGCGGAGCGGTCGTACGCGCCATGGATTGATCTGGAGGCCGAACTTCGGGCCACCGGCGTGCCGCTCTTTTCGGTTGACACCCACCGGCCCGCTCCGGCCTTCGACATCATTGCGTTCAACCTGTCATCGGAGTTGGTGTACACCAACCTGATCAACTGCATCGACCTGGCCCATGTCCCGGTTCGGTGCGAAGACCGCAAGGATCATCACCCCCTCATCGGCGCCGGCGGCCACTGCACCTTCAACCCCGAGCCAATGGCCGACTTTGTCGACTTCTTTGCCCTTGGTGATGGCGAAGAGGTTGTCAGCGACATCAACGTCGTCGTGAACGAATGGAAGCAGGCCGGCAAACAGGACCGCCAAGCGGTGCTGCGGGCATTGTCCAAGGTTCCCGGCGTCTATGTCCCGGCCATGTACGAAGCCCATTTCGACGGCCAGAAGCTGATGGCCATCGAGCCCCGGTTTCCGGACGTGCCAGAGATCGTTGAGAAGCGAACGGTCGCCGATCTGGCCGAGTGGCCCTATCCCAAGCACCAATTGGTCCCGCTCACCGAAGTGGTCCATGACCGGCTCAGCGTTGAGGTCTTCCGGGGCTGCACCCGCGGCTGCCGCTTCTGCCAGGCTGGCATGATCACCCGCCCAGTACGGGAACGACCGGCGGATCAGGTTCGCACCATGATTCAGGAGGGCGTGCGCCGCACGGGCTATGACGAAGTTGCGCTCACGTCGCTGTCCACCGCGGACTTCAGCGGCATCAGCAACGTGGTGGCGGCCACCATGGACGACGAATCGTCGGACATGGGCAACCTCAGTGTGTCGCTGCCCAGTTTGCGGGTGGACGCGTTCACTGTCGGCATTGCCGCCGAACTCCAACGCGGCCGGCGCAGCGGTCTGACTTTCGCTCCCGAAGCCGGAACATGGCGCATGCGCCAGGTCATCAACAAGTTGATCACCGAAGAAGACCTCTACAACTCCGTGGAGTCCGCCTTCTCCCAAGGCTGGCGACGGATGAAGCTCTACTTCCTGACCGGTCTCCCCACCGAGACCGACGAGGACACGCTGGGCATCGCCGAGCTGGGTCGCAACTGCGTCAAGATCGGTAAGAAGTACACCAGTGGCGCATCGGTGACGGTGTCGGTTGGTGGGTACGTGCCCAAGCCATTCACACCATTTCAATGGTTTGGGCAGAACACGGTGGAAGAACTCACCCGCAAGGTTCACCTGCTCAAGGACGACGTTCGCAAGTCCAAAGGCGTGCAGATGAAGTGGCACGACCCGGAGGCCAGCATCGTTGAGGCGATTGCCAGCCGCGGCGATCGACGTATTGGTCGAGTCATCGAACACGTCTGGCGGGCGGGCGGAACATTTCAGGAGTGGTCCGAAAAGTTTGACTACAACCGGTGGACCGAAGCGATGGCCGCCAACGGCCTTGAGCTTGAGTGGTACACCTACCGCCACCGTCAAGAAGATGAAGTCTTTGCGTGGGATCACCTGTCCGCCGGCCTTCACAAGGACTTTCTCTGGCAGGATTGGCAGGACGCACTGCATCACCTTGGTCTCGAAGACTGCCGGTGGACGCCGTGCTACGACTGCGGAGCCTGCACCGGCTACGGCATCGAACATGTGGTGGCCTCGGCCACCCCGCCGGCGGGCGGCAGTCAGGGCACAGGTCAGGACCTGTCCACGGGACATGAGATCCCGGTGCTGCTTCTGCCCAGGGCGGGGGCCAGCCAATGAGCGGAGCGGCGGCCAATCCCAACGAAGGTGTGGCCTTCAAAGTACGCATCGTGTACTCAAAGTTGGGCAAGGTTCGCTTCACCAGCCACCGGGACATGGCTCGAATCTGGGAACGGTCGCTTCGCAAAGCGGGCGTGCCGATTGCCTACAGCCAGGGGTTTTCACCCCGGGCGAAACTTTCGTTTGGGTTGGCGCTGCCAACCACCTTTGAATCTGCGGCTGAGTATGTGGATCTCAGCCTGGCCGTCCGCAGCATTGATGTTGCTGGACTGCCGAAGTTGCTGACTCCGGCCCTCCCGGTCGGCGTCGAGGTGTTTGATGCAGCGGTCCTTCCCGATCGTGGCGTCATCTCCCTGCAACAAGCGGTGACGAGCACCACCTGGATGCTCTCGCTCGCCGCTGAATCCTCGGTCGTTGCGAGTTGGATCGGCTCGGTGCTGGATGCGCCGGAGATCGAGATCACTCGTGAACGAAAGGGCAAGTCGATCACCGAAGATGTTCGGCCGGCTGTGCTTTCGCTCGAATTGTGTGATGACCCGGCCCACGCGGAGGAATTCCCTCCAGGCACGGTTCATCTCATCGCCGAATTGGCAACCCAACCACGCGCACTACGACCAAACGAACTGCTCGGAGTCTTTTCTCCAGAGTGGACGTTCGTGCGTGGCCGGCGATTGCACCAATGGATTGCGTCTGATGGCGCCCGAGTGGACCCCATGTCCATCGGAGCTGCCCCGACGCCGCACAGAGAGCTCTGTGCATCATGAGAGAGGACTATTTCAATGTCGGACAATGCGGAAACCGAGGGTCGCCGAGGGCGCTCTTCGGGAAACGAATCTTCGCGCTCAAGCGGAAACAACAACAGGAACTCCAGCAACAGGGATTCCGATAACCGGGACTCGCGCGGTTCCAGCCGGGACTCAGGCAATCGGAGCTCCAACAAGAGCGGCGCCAGCGGTGGCCGCAGCAGCAAGAGCAGTTCCAAGAGTGGCAGTTCCAAGAGCGGGAGCTCAAAGAGCGGGAGCTCCAAGAGCGGCAGTTCCAAGAGCGGTGGCGAGCCGCGCATTGGCGACTCTCGTCCTGCGCTGTCGGGCGGAGACAACGGCGGGTCAGAATCGAGCGACAGCTCCCGCGGCGGTGGCCGGGGCCGCAGTCGGAGCAGGAACAACCGCGACGATGGCGACCAGAGCGGCCAGGGCAGCAGTAAGAGTCGCTCCAACAACAAGCAGAACAACAGCGGCCAGAAGCCCAGGCAGTCGTCGGGATCCGGCAGGTCCGGGTCCGATTCGGGCGGTGGAAGTTCCCAGGGTGACGGTTCCGGTCGACGTCGTCGCCGAGGCGGACGGGGCCGCGGTCGGAGCGGCAAAGGCAACGCTCAGGGTTACAGCAGCGGCGAAGCGGTTGAGTTGAGTGAAGAGACGCTGGCGCTTCGACGAGGCAAACAGCGTGACGGTAAAAACATTGGTCGCTACACGATGTGTGTCCATGTGGCTGAGGAAGCTCGCCACATCGCCATTCTTGAAGGCCGAAATCTGATTGAGTACTACGTGTCCCGGCCCACCGATGACGCCACCCAGATCCACGGCAACGTCTACATGGGACGGGTACAGAACGTGCTGCCGGGCATGGAAGCGGCGTTCATCGACATCAGTACCCCAAAGAACGCCGTGCTCTACCGCGGCGACGTGCAGTTCGATCCCAAAGAGCACGAAGGTCAACGACACCCCCGCATCGAACAGATGCTCAAAGCCAAGTCGATGATCCTGTGCCAGGTCACCAAGAACCCCATTGCGCACAAGGGCGCCCGCCTGACCCAGGAAGTCTCGCTTCCCGGTCGATTCGTGGTCCTGGTCCCCAACAGCTCCACCTATGGCATCTCCAAGCGGTTGCCCGATGGCGAAAGAAAGCGACTGCGCAACATTCTGGATTCGGTCAAGCCGAAACAGCACGGGGTGATTGTTCGGACCGCGGCCGAGAACGTGACCGCCGAAGAGTTGCAACGCGATGTGAGTCGACTGCTCAATCAGTGGGAGCGCATTCAGGAACTCAGCGCCCAGAACGGTCCGCCGCGGCTGCTTTACCGGGAGCCGGACCTGACCGTTCGGCTGATCCGAGAGGAACTCACCAAAGAATATGCGTCGGTACAGATTGACGACCAGACGCTCTTTGAAGAGGTCCATGGCTATGTGTCGTCGGTCTCCCCGGCGCTCAGCGACCGGATCGAGATGTACGACGCCGGTGAGGAACGTCTCAGCATGTTTGAGCGGTACCACGTGCAGGAGCAGCTGGAGAAGGCTCTGGACAAAAAGGTCTGGCTGCCCGGCGGCGGTTCGCTGATCATCGAACACACCGAAGCGTTGACAGTGATTGACGTCAACACCGGCAAGAACGTTGGCCGGTCCAACTTGGAAGACACCGTCTTCCGGAACAACATGGAAGCGGCCACCGAGGTCGCTCGTCAGCTACGGCTCCGTGACGTGGGCGGGATCATCGTGATCGATTTCGTGGATATGGAAAGCCACAAGAACCGAGCCAAGGTCACCGAACTGTTTCGGGAAGAGCTGGCCCGAGACAAGACCCGCACCCAGGTGTACGAGATCTCCGATCTTGGTCTGGTTGAGATGACCCGCAAGCGCATTGGCGAAGGACTCAAAGAGTCGGTGTCTCACATCTGCGAGACGTGCGAAGGGTCGGGCGCCCAGATCGACACTGCGCTGCTGGCTGACTTGTAGGTCGCTTTTGGTGGTGGGGAACGGACCCCCCACACCAATCAGTGATGAGCCCCACCATTCATTGGTGAACAGGGGTCTGTTCCACGGCAAAGACCGTTAGGATGGCGCAGTTATGTATGCAGTTATCGCCACAGGCGGCAAGCAGTACAAGGTCGAAGAGGGCCAGGTACTCGACGTGGAAAATCTGGGACCCGAGGGTTCCAAAGTCGAGTTCACCCCAATCCTCGTCGTCGACGGTGCCACGGTTGTCTCAAAGCCTGACGAGTTGTCTTCCGCCACCGTGACCGCCGACATTGTCGGTGAAGTCAAAGGTGAGAAGATCAACGGTTTCACTTACAAGAACAAGACGAACGTACGCCGCCGGTGGGGACACCGTCAGCAGCACGCTCGTATTCAGATCACCGGCATCTCCCGCTGATCGCCGAGTAGCGGAGGACTAACTAATGTCAAAGACCAAAGGTGGCGGTTCCACCAGGAACGGGCGGGATTCAAACGCCCAACGGCTCGGCGTCAAGTGCTATGACGGCACGCTCGTAAGCGCCGGTTCCATCCTGATTCGTCAGCGGGGCACCAGGTTCCACCCCGGTGAGAATGTTGGTATCGGCAAGGACGACACGCTCTTCGCCCTTGAAGAGGGGTACGTGAAGTTCGGCTCCAAGAAGGGCCGCCGCACCATCAACGTCCTGCCTGAAGAACTCAGCAGCAACTAACTGCCGACGGCAACAGATCTACAGCAGCCCGGGGCATCAGCTCCGGGCTGTTTGCGTTTTAGGCTTTCGGGATGACTTCGTTGCGCGAGGTCGTTCACGTCCCGAAGTGATCAAGCGCCGCGGGGGAGCCGGTCCTTGGTGAAGCCAAGCTTCTCTTCGGCCAGAGCCAGCGCAAAGCGGTCGGTCATGCCGCTGACGTAGCGGACCGCATCAGCGGCGGCGTGTGTGCTGCCGGCGGGATGAACTGAGCCTGCGCCGATGGCGGCCGGATGCTCGATGAACCACTCGGTCAGCTGTTGCAGCATGGCGATGACCAGCGCCGCCTGGTCGGCGGCGGCCGGGCGCAGGTAGATCCGGTCGTAGTTGAAGGAACGGAAGGCCGCCAGCGCTTCAGCTTCGGTGGATCGCAATCCAATGGTGCCGGTGCTGGCGGCGGAGTCAACCATGGAAGTGATGAACCGGTGCAGTTGGACCCGACGTTCGGTTCCAACGACATCGCTGACTTCGGTTGGCAGATCGCCGGGGCTCACAATGCCCCCGGCAACCGCGTCTTCAAAGTCATGACAGACATAGGCAATACGGTCCGCCCACGCCACAACTTCGCCTTCGGGAGTCACTGGTGCTGGTCGGTTCCAGCTGTGATTGCGGATGGCGTCCGCCGTCTCCTGGCACAGGTTGAGCGGTTGGAGGACAACGTCGGCCCCGTAGACGGCGTGGTGGTAGCCGCCGGGCACAAATGGCGAGAGTGCGTCTTCTGACGCGTGACCGGCGGGTCCGTGTCCGCAGTCGTGACCGAGCGCCGCGGCTTCGGTCAGCGCCACGTTCAATCCGAGCGGACGAGAAATGCTCACCGCCACCTGGGCAACCTCGATGGCGTGGGTCAGCCGAGTACGAAGATGGTCATTGTCCGGCGCGATGAACACCTGGCACTTACCGGCAAGGCGCCGGAACGGCCGGCTGTGCTTGATGCGATCCAGGTCCCGTTCGAAGCAGGTGCGGAACTGATCCGGGGATTCTGCGCTTTGGCGAATGCCGGCGCCAACGGCGCGAGTGGCGCCCGGTGACATGGACTCGTGTTGGGCCTCTTCCCGGGCCGATCGCTCCACCAGTGCCATGCCGGGGTTGGCGATCCACAACGGCGCGTGAGCAACGTGAAAATCACGCGTCGCCAGCGTTTCTTCTTGGGCCTTCGGCTGCTTGGCCGAAGGTATGTCAGGCACCAGCTCCATGAGCTCAGCCTAAAGAGCCGCACTGACAGTTCGGTGTTCTGGCTTTGAACATTGACCAATCAGTTCACGGCCTGAGATCAGGTCCATACGATGCAAAGCCCGGTTTCGCTGAGGATGCAACTCCCTAGGATGGTGGGATGTCTCAGTTCGTCGACGAGGTCTTCATCAACGTCCAGGGCGGCGACGGCGGCGCCGGCTGCGTGTCGTTCCGCCGAGAGGCGATGGTCGACCGGGGTGGCCCCGATGGCGGCGACGGCGGTAAGGGTGGAGATATCTGGCTGGTAGCGGACCACAATGTGGCGTCGCTGCTGCAGTTTCGGGACTATCCCCACCGCAAAGCCGACAACGGCACCCATGGCACCAGCAAAAAGATGCACGGCGCCGGTGGGAAGGACTTCGTGGCCGCGGTCCCGGTGGGGACGATCGTCAAGTCTCGTGACGGCGACGTCCTGGCGGATCTTCGGACCTCTGGTGAGCGATTTCTGGCGGCCGAAGGCGGACGGGGCGGCAAAGGCAACAATCGCTTTCTGTCCAACCGCATGCGCGCCCCGGCCTTTGCCGAGCAGGGGGAGTCAGGTACCGAACGCTGGATTCGGCTGGAGCTGAAACTGCTGGCCGATGTGGCCCTCATCGGCTTCCCCAACGCGGGTAAGAGCACCCTGATTTCTCGCATCTCTTCGGCCCGACCCAAGATTGCCAACTACCCGTTCACGACCTTGGCCCCCAATCTTGGTGTGGTGCAGACCGACGAGGGTTTTGACTACGTGGTCGCGGACATCCCCGGGCTTATCGAAGGGGCCGCCGATGGACGCGGTCTGGGTCACCAGTTTCTGCGCCATGTGGAACGCGCCCGCGTCCTGGTTGTCCTGCTGGACATGGCGCCCATGGATGGCACGCACCCTGATGACCAACTGGCGGTTCTGCTGGGCGAGCTGGAGGCGTACCGACCCGACCTGCTCGGTCGCCCCCGCATGATTGTGGAGAGCAAAACCGAAGTCGCCCAGTTTGATCGCAACGATGATCGGCTGCAGATCTCATCGGTGACCAACGTTGGACTGTCCACGCTGGTGGGCCGGATGGCGGAGCTTGTCAAAGGAGCTCGCGAAGTGGAGTCGGTGGAGACGACCGAAGTGGTCCACCGCCCCGAACCCGAAGAGGTCTCCATTCGTCGGGCCGATGATGGCTCGTGGATCATCCTTGGGCGTCAGGCGCAGCGCGCCGTGGCCCTTTCAGACATCAACAACCTGGATGCGATGGCGTATGCCGAAAAGAAGCTGACCAAGCTTGGCGTCTACAAGAAGCTGGAGAAGGCGGGGGCCAAGGCCGGGGACACGGTACACATCGGCGATCTGAGCTTTGAGTACGAGAGCGACATTCTGTGAGCGTCATTCGGTGAGAGCTGTTGTCAAAGTGGGAACGTCCTCCATCACTCATGATGGTGGTCGGCTGAACCGCGACGCCATGGTCAAGCTGGTTGGTGAGATCGGCGACCTCCGGGCTGCGGGGCACGAGGTTGTGCTGGTTTCGTCCGCAGCCATTGCGGCGGGCATGGCGCATCTGGGATTGGCTGAACGGCCTCGGGATTTTGCGGCCTTGCAAGCGTTGTCGGCGGTTGGGCAGGTCCAGCTGATGAAGTGCTACGGCGAGCTGGCCAGTGAACAGGACATGGTTGTTGGTCAGGTCCTGGTGGCGCCGCCGGACTTCTTTGCTCGCGGCCGCTATCTCCGCGCTCGGTCGTGCATTGAACAGCAGCTGGCAATGCATGTGCTTCCCATCGTCAACGAAAACGATGCGGTGGCCGACGACGCCATCCGCTTTGGTGACAACGATCGGATTGCCGCGCTGGTTGCGCACCTGGTGAGCGCCGACATTCTGGTGCTGCTCACTGACACGGCCGGCCTCCTCACCGCGGATCCCAAGGTGGATGCGTCCGCCGCGCTCATCGAAGAAGTGGCGGCGGTTGACTCCGAGCTTGAAGCACTCGCCGGGGGATCAACGACCACCATGGCCCAGGGCGGGATGTCCTCAAAAATCTCCGCCGCCAAGATCGCCTCTTTCTCTGGCGTGGAAACCGTCATCGCCGCGGCCGCCCGGGTCAACGTATTGACCGACGTGCTGGGCGGTGTTGCCGGCGTGGGGACCCGGGTACTGGCCCGGGACACCAACATGTCCGCCCGAAAATTGTGGATCGCCTTCGCCCTGGCGAGTTGCGGGCGGGTCGAAGTGGACGCCGGTGCCCAACGGGCGGTGCTGGCCAACGGGTCCTCCCTGCTGCCGGTGGGGGTCACCGGAGTTGACGGTGACTTTGTTGCCGGCGACGCCGTTGAGGTCAGCGGTCCCGATGGTGTGGCCTTCGCCCGAGGGTTGACCCGCCTGTCCTCTTCTGAGGTTCGGGCCGCAGCCGGTCGCCGTACCCAGGACCTGGATGAGCATCAGAACGAGGTCATCAATCGGGATGACCTGGCCCTGCTGCCCACATAGGGCTTGATTCATGACGAAGGTCGCAGCGTTTCTCCATGACCGATGAGGGTGACACGGCGGACCAATCCCACGAGCCGGGTCTGTTTCGGCGGGACCTGCCAACACCAGCGCCCTCACCGCTGGGCTTGGACTTTGATGCGCAGCTGAGCAAGGTTCAGCGGGCCCGTATGCGCCACGAGTGCCTACCTCGTGAGCCCGACGTGGTGCACGAACTGGCATCTTCTTTTGCTGACCTCAGCGATCAACGAGCCGCCATGCGGCGAGTGCGTGACGAAGCGCTTGCGGGCCGGGCGCCGGTGTCCGATGATGACAAACCGGTACTGCCCCTCATTGGAGGTGAACCGTCCTGGCCGCTGGGTCCGCTCTATGACGACGGTCCGAGTTCAAAGCGCGGCCCCGATGCGGTCTCAAAGGTCCTGGGAACGGTCGTGAAGGCCGTTCGCCGGTGGTTCTGAGTCCCCAAGTCAGGCGGATGAGCGGAGTCGGCCGGCCACCAACCGGGTCAGTTGTCGGGCGGTGGGCGCCCCCTGGTCACGGGCGGCAAGCACATAGACCAACCCGCTGGCCACCAGCGCCAACGGGGCGGCAACCAGCGACGGCAACGGTGTCAGGATGAGGGCGCAGATGCCGCCAACGCCAAACGCCGCAAGCGCGCCCGGTAGTAGTGGGCGCACCGCGGGCCATACCGGCAGCTGACCAAAGCTGGAGAGCAGGCGACGGCGAAGCAGCGCGTATTCCAGCCACGCGGCCACCGACCCGCCGAGGGCGAGGCCAACCGCCCCCAGGCGATTGAAGTCGGTCCCTTCCCGGAGCCGACTGTCGACCGGAGAGAACGCCGGGAGGTCACCGCCGTCGACCAGTTGACCACCGTCCACGCCAATGCGGTCCAATGAGAACATCAACAGCACACCGACCACGACGGCCAGGATGACTCGGTACAGCGCAATCCGGGCGGGGCCTTTGACGTCGCCCACCGCATATGAAGCGTTCTGCAGCAACCGGCTGAGCCCCGCCGGCGCCAACCCCAACGCGTAGCCTCCCAGAATCAGCCAGATGGTGATCGTGTCGTCCTGGTCGAAGTTGACCCACTGGAACAGGGCGGCGACCAGTAGCCGGCCGACGGTCAGGTAGGCGATGGCGGAGAAGGTCAGGAAGAACAGAATCCGTTCGGTACCAACGGCAATACGTTGCCGAGCCAGCGGAAGGGCAGACTGCTCCCGGGCCAGCTCGGGCAGGTCGGCGGCCGCGACCCCCATGGCAAACACGCTGATGGGTAGCAGGTACAAGGTCTGCGCCGAGCCGATCAGTGCAATGGCGCCACTGGCCAGCAGCGAGGCCAACGCCAGGTCAACGTAGGTGGACAGCGTGACCACGCCGCGCCCCGCCACGGCGGGCACGAAGCGGCGCAGCACGGTTCGCACTGGTGGTGCCATGGCCAGCGACGGCCGGATTGCGCCGGCCACCTTGATCACCGCGGGCAGCTGAATGAGGAGCTGCAGCAGGCCGCCAACCGCCACGCCAATGGCGCCGAGTTGAGCCAGGTCACCGTCGACCCGATCGGTGATGCTGCCAAACAACAGGGCAATGATGATGGCCAGGTTCCACGCCACGGGGGTTACGTAGGACAGGAAGAACTTCCGGTGGGCATTGAGCACGCCCAGGCACCAGGCGGCCAGGACGATGAACCCAATGCCCACCGCCATGACTCGGGTCAAACGAATGGTCAGGTCCAACTTGGTGCCATCGGCGAAGCCCCACAGGACCAGCTTCGCCAGCCACGGCGCAAGGACGACGATCAGCAGGGTCAAGGCGGTGACGGCGGTGGCCAGCAGCCCCAGGACTGCGCCGCGGAGCTTGGCGGCTTCTTCGGGGGTGCCGTCCTCCAACGTTTCCGCGTAGACGGGAACGAATGCGGCCGAGAGCGATCCCTCACCCAACAGGTTCTGGAGGACTTTTGGCAGCTGGAGGGCTGCCCCGTAGGCATCAGCGACCGGGGTCGAACCAAACAACGCGCGCAGCACGATTTCCCGAATGAGCCCCGAGATTCGGGACAAGAAGATACCGGCGCCAACCAGCGATGCGGAACGGGCGCTTGAGGCCGCTCGGTCCGACGCGCCCAATTGGGGGCTTTCGGCGGTGGCGCCAGTGTTTTGCTGTCGTTGTGTCACAGGGGGTGCCAAAGGTTCCGATAGCCTCGCAAGGTCCCTTAACCGTAGATGCACCAGACCCCAGCGGAGGGTTCATGACCGACCGATTCACCGACATTGCTGCCGTTCGCAAAGGACTGGCCGATGTCGACTATCTCGCCGACGATGGCATTGCCGGCGTGGTGTACCTCGCTGACAAGTTGGGCAAACCCGTGCTGGTCGAAGGTCCCGCGGGCACCGGCAAGACCCAGCTGGCCAAGAGCGTGGCCGAGATGCTTGGTGCACGGCTGATTCGTCTGCAGTGCTACGAAGGCCTCGATGAATCGAAGGCACTCTATGAGTGGAATTACAAGAAGCAGCTGCTGCGCATTCAGGCCGACCGGGGCAGCGAAGGCGAAGATTGGACCTCCATCGAGGAGGACATCTTCTCCGATGAGTTCCTGTTGACCCGGCCGTTGCTGGAAGCAATCACCGCCGATGAACCGGTCGTCCTTCTGATCGATGAAGTCGATCGGGTTGAGGTGGAAACCGAAGCGCTTCTGCTGGAGATCCTGTCGGACTATCAGGTGTCCATCCCGGAGCTGGGCACCATCACCGCCAAGCAGATTCCGCTGGTGTTCCTGACATCCAACAACACGCGCGAGCTGTCCGAAGCCCTCAAGCGTCGGGCCTTGTTCATGTATGTGGACTACCCCGACATGGATCGAGAACGCCAGATCGTGCTTACCAAGGTTCCCGACATCACCGAAAGCCTGGCCGATCAGGTGTCACGCGTGGTGCGGTCGGTTCGTCAGCTGGAGCTGAAGAAAGCGCCGTCGGTTTCCGAAACTCTGGACTGGGCCCGAACCCTGGTCCTGCTGGGTGTGGATCACATCGATGCCGACACCGCAACCGAGACGGTGAACATCCTCCTCAAGTACCGCAGCGACATTGAGAAGGCGGTCAAGGACTTCGGGGCGAACGACGACACCTTCGACGCCGCATCAACCTCCTGAGCCGGTAGCCACCATGTCGCTTGCTGAAACCAATCCCGATGCCGGAACGCCCCTGTTGGATCTGCTGGCCGGCTTCATGCAGGAGCTTCGTGACGCTGGCATCCCGGTGAGCCTCACCGAGAATCTGGACGCCATGGAGGCGGTGCAGCACATTCCGCTGGAAGACCGGGAGTCGTTCAAGTACGCCCTGGGCGCCACCCTGGTCAAGCGCCACAACCACTGGCAGGCCTTCGAGACCGTCTTTGAGGTCTACTTCTCCATGCGCGGCCAGGAGTACGGCATTGGCGAGGACGGCGAGCTGGGTGACCTGCCTGACTTTGACGACGATCACGAACATGCCGAGACGCCTCGGGGCGCGGGGGACCAGGCCAACGGCGGTGGCGGCGGCGAAGGCATGTCCGAAGAAGAAATGGCGCAGATGCTCTACCAGGCGCTCGCCGACGGGAACCAGCAGATGATGCGGTCGGTGGCCCGCCAGGCGGTGCGCAAGTTCGCCGGTATGGAACCCGGCCGGCCGGTTGGTGGTACCTACTACCTCTACCGCACACTGCGGAATCTGGATTTGGACGGCGTGCTTGACCAGCTCATGGAGCAGGCCAAACAGCAGCAGGAGATGTCGCCGTTTGAGCAGAAGCTCCAGAAGGACGAGTTCGACTCCCGCATCGAGCGGATGAAGAAGGAAATCGAGACCGAGATTCGTCGGCGGCTGGTGGCTGACCGCGGCGTTGAAGCCATGGCCAAGACGCTGCGCAAGCCATTGCCCGAAGACGTGGATTTCATGCACGCCACCCGGGACGAAATGATTGCACTGCGCAAGGCCATCATGCCGCTCACCCGCAAGCTGGCCATCCGCCTGGCCCGCAAGCGCAAGCATCTCCGCAAGGGTGGGCTGGATTTCCGGCAGACGATTCGCCGGTCACTTTCCTATGGCGGCGTGCCCGCCGAACCCCGCTTCAAGCACCCCAATCCGTCCAAACCCGAGATTGTGGTCATTGCCGACATCTCCGGGTCGGTGGCCGCCTTCGCTCGCTTCACCCTGCACCTGGTCTATGCCTTGAGCAACCAGTTCTCCAAAGTTCGAGCCTTCGTGTTCATCGACGGTCTGGACGAAGTGACCCGGTTCTTTGAGAACGTGGACGACATCAGCGAAGCCGTGCATCGTGTCAATACCGAAGCCGACGTGGTGTGGGTCGACGGGCACAGCGACTACGGCCATGCCTTTGAGGTGTTCAACAATCGCTACGCCAATGCCATCACGCCCAAGACCACGGTGATGATCCTGGGTGATGCCCGCAACAACTATCACGCGAGTCAGGCCTGGATCGTGAAGGAATGGGCGGACGCGGCGAAGCAGCTGTTCTGGCTGAACCCCGAACCGGGTTCCTACTGGGACACCGGCGATTCCATCCTCAGTGAGTACGGCGACCACTGCGACGGCGTCTTCGAAGTCCGCAATCTGCGCCAGCTCGAAAAGTTCGTCGAAGTCGTGCTGTAGAGAGGGCTAGCGGCAGACGTCTTTGTCAGACTGGGTGGCGCGACTTCGGATGGTGAAGACCGAGTCCCCGGACAGGACCCCGCCTCGACCGAAGAGCCGGCCGAAGTGCCAGTTGGAGAGCCCCAATTCAGGCTGGTCAAGCATGTACTGGCCGTCGACCCAGCGGGTGAAGCCGTTGCCCACGAATGGCGCGTTGATCTGCTCGTAGAAACGATCGTGAGCGGCCTTGTCTTCGCTGATGAGGCTGGCCACGAACTGGGGCGACAGATCATTGAACAGCCCGACCGCATGGTCCACCGAGTCCACGATGGCCAAGGTGACTTCGGGGGAGTCCTCCCATTCCCATTCGTGGCCCAGGTCCTCCCATCCAAGTGTTGAGGTTCGGGCTTCGGTCACGGGGCCTTGGGCTCGTCCGATGGTTTGGTCGGCAAACCAATCTTCGGGAATCATGTTTCGACAGGCGTCCACCACGTGGAGCTTGGAGGTGGCGCTGCGGCGTTCACCGGCTTTGTCGAGCTGAGCCAGAAAGACCGGGACCAGTTCTGCGGCTCGGTCCGCAGTGATGCAGCAGGTGTTGAGCGTGTTGCATACCTTGCGGTCAAGCGAGTGAAACACGGCGGCACCGAAGCGGTCAGCGTCGGCGCCGGGGCCGGCAACGATCCAGGCGCCACCGGTGCCATGCAGGCTTACCGGAATGCCGGCCTGACGGGCGACGGCGCCCAGCTGAGCGACGGCGGCTCCGGATCCCCGAGCTACCGCAAGCGCCAGGCGTGGGGAGCAGAACATGGCGTGACCACCGGCGCGGGACGCGCTGTTGACCAGCGATGCGGCACCTGCGGGGAGGCCCGCATCTTCGAGCGCCGGGTTCAACGCATGCTCGACGATGGCGTTCGCCGTTCCCAGCGCGTCCGACCCGATACGAAACACCACCGTGTTGCCGGAGCGCAGCACGCCGGTGGCGTCGGCAAACACGTTTGGTCGGCCTTCGAAGACGAACCCAACGGGGCCGAGCCCGGCTCTGACCAGTTCAACCTGCCAGCCGTCGTGGGGCACGGTCTCTACGGTGCGCCCCCGGCTGGACGGCGTGTCCCGCCAGGTGTGCAGCCCGGCCACCATGTCCGCTCGCATCTTGTCCGACAGGATCAGGCGGGTTACCGAACGGCCCTTTTCCTGGGCTTGCTCCACGTCCGCGGTGTTTGCGTCGGCGATGGGTGCAAAGTTGGCGTTGTCGGCCAGACGCTCGGCAAAGATATCGAAGAACGTTGAGATCTGCTGGTCGCTGACACTGCCCATCTGGAGAAATGCGTCCGCCGCGGCATCAACCGAGGCGTTGGCCACGTCCCACACATCGGCGGGAATGTGGAGAAGGTCGCCGGTGCTCTGCACCACGATGAGGCGGTCGCCGGCGGCAAAGGCGTTTGCCAGGCCTTCGGGAACTGTGGTGACCTTGTTGCCGCCGTAGACGATGGGCATGCCAGCGGTGAGGGATGTCAGTTGCTGCGCCATGGGCGTGAGTCTACAAACCCGCTGCCCCCGCTCAGCGGGCCGGGGTTGAGTTCACCAGCTCCACGGTGCAACCGGTTCGTTCGGCGATGGCTTCTGCGGTTTCGCCCACTTCAGCTGGCACCAGCACCAGGTCGCATGTGGTGGAGCGCACCACCGCATCGAGTTCATCGTAGACGTCGCCCACCCGCACAAGGATCCGCGCCGGATGCCCTACGGCGTTGAGCTGATTGGCGACGAGTCGAAGCTGCGCATCCAGCAACCACTCCAACTCATCGACCACCAGCGCCACGTGAACGCCGTCAAGGTCCCCAAAGTGCTGCTGGTCAAGAATCGCCAAATAGAGGAGGGATGCGTTGCGCTCAAGCGCCGCCTCGAAGGCGGATCGAACGGCAACCCCGGCTCCGTTTCCGCCCCAGCTGACATAGATGACTTCGGCATTTTCCATTGGACTATCCATGGCTGCCGGGCGGGGCCGGGGTCTGCTCCCAGCGCTCCTCAATCAAGTCCAGGACCGACCGCCTGTTTGTGATCTCGGAGGCCACGTGCTCTGCGACCTCAATTTCCACGAGGCCGGATCGGCTCAACTCCAGCAGCGCGCTCTGCTCGGCGGTCAGGGCGTCTCGGCGAGCCTGCAACAGCATCGACAGCTCCAACTCCGGGTGGGCTCGGAAGTGGCCGGCCAGGTCTTGTGAGGTCTCGGTTACTTCGGCGTCATAGGTGGCGCTCAGCGCGCTCGCCATCTCAGAGAACAACACGCCGCTGTGACCAAGCTTGGCAATTTCGGCCTGGCCCGCCCGGCGGGCGTACAGACGGGCCTGATGTTCCTGCTGGCGTCGCTCGTTCTCGCTGGTGCCGGCCAAACCAAGACGGCGAATGAGCGGTGTCATGGTGGTTCCCTGAATCAGCAGCGTGAACAGCACCACGGCGAATGTCATGATCAGCACGGTGTTGTAGGTCTGGGGCTCGAAGCTGCGTTCGGCGAGAATGAGCGCCAAGGCCAGACTGATGGCGCCCCGAAGTCCGCCCCAGAAGGCCACGTGCCGGAAGGGTACGGGGATGCGGCGCTTGGGGATGAGTATCGCCAGCACAGCGCTGAAGCCGTAGACGATCACAAACCGGATGGACAGCACCACCACGATGGCCGCAGCGGCGGCAATGACAACCCGGTTGAACTCAAGGTCGCCGATGTCGATGTCGGCGATCTTGATGCCGATGAAGAGGAAGACCAGCGAGTTGACCAGGTAGACCAGCATCTCCCAGAAGTGATTGAGCGACACCCGGGTTGAAGGGGAGGTGTTCTTCAAGCCGCGTTCGCCGATCACCAGACCGGCCGCCACCACCGCAAGGATTCCCGACAGGTGGAAGTGGGAGTCGAACCCGAAAATGCGACCGAAGTCTTCGGCCACCACGAAGGCTCCGTAGGCGGCCGCGAGGGTGGTGGTGGTCTCGATGAGCGGGTCATCCACGTTGGCCAGTACCAGTTCGGCCACCACCCAGCCGATGGCGATGCCCAATGCCAGCCCGCCGAAACCTTTGACCAGGAAGTCGACCACGGCGCCGCTGAGACTGAATGAGTTGCCGGGTTCGGCCGCATTGACGGCCAAGGTGAACGCCACGATAGCCACCGCGTCGTTGAAGAGACTCTCACCTTCCACCAGGACGCCGAGTCGCTTGTCAACGCCCAGCGACTTGAAGAACGCGATAACGGCCACGGGATCAGTGGCCGAGATCAACGCGCCAAACGCCACAGCGGCCAACCAGGGAATATCCACAATTTGGGTTATGGCAAACGCGGTGGCAAAGGTGCCAAGCATCGTCCCACCGATAGCGAAGAACAGGACCGGAACCAGGTCGGCTTTGAGCTTTCGCCAAGGCAGGTGAAGCGTTGCTTCAAACAGCAGTGGCGGAACGAGGATGAACAGAATGAGGTCGGCGTTGATGTCAAACTCGATCAATCCACCCGGCAGAAACGCCAGGGCCAAACCGACCAGCACCAGAGCCACGGTGTAGGGAAGCGTGATCCGTTTGACAATCAGCGCAACGGCGGAACCGATTGCCAACAGCAGCACAATGCTGAGCTCCTGTTGCAGCACACTGGGATCGGCACCGGCGACTTCTTCGGCAGCGAATATCACCGGGCGGGGATCACGATCTGGTGGGCAGCAGTCATCGGTACGAATCTAGGCCGCCTCTGCGGCAATGACGCTGATCAGCTGTCGTGGCGTATGACGTCGAAGGAATCGTAGTGATCAGCGGTCCAGTACATCTCCCCGTCGGCGCCGGTCACGATGCGGCGAGCGCCGCGATCTCGGGAGCCCGGGGTCTCGACCGTGTACTCCCGGTAGTAACTGCCGCTCTCGGAGGGCAACCGACGTTCGCGGTTCTGAAACACCCCGTCATCCTGGCGATAGGGGAAAGGTCCGCCGTCGGCGATGAGCCCAATGGTGTCGATGGCCTCTTCGGGCAACTCCACCAAATCGATCGAGTCGCCGTCCCAGTCGGGATGAGTGGGAAAGCCGACGGTTTCCACCGCGGCCACGCTCTCCGCCGGGGTGAATGTGGTGGAATCTCCGCCGGTCCCGCCATTGCCAAAGAGGAGCCAAAGGCAACCAAGGGCAATGACCGCGACGATGACCGCGGTGCGGAGCGAGTCGCGTTGGCGCCCGTTCATTGTGGTTCTCGACCGGTGTTCAGCGGATAGGGAAGGTCAGGATGCGCTGACCGGCGCCGCGGCGAGCAATTCGGCCACGCGGAACGCCAGATCGATGCCCTGTTTGCCGTTGAGACGGGGGTCGCACATGGTTTCGTAGCGCTTGCCCAGGTCGGTGTCGCTCAGCTCAGCGGAACCGCCGGTGCATTCGGTGACGTCTTCACCGGTGAGTTCGAGGTGGATGCCGCCGGGCCAGGTGCCAAGCGAGCGGTGGACGTCGAAGAATCCCTCGATCTCTCCAACAATGTTGTCAAAGTCGCGGGTCTTTCGGCCGCCCTCGGCGCTGCGGGTGTTGCCGTGCATTGCGTCGCACTGCCAGACAACCTTGTGGCCGTCTTTCTCCACCGCTTCAACCAGTGGTGGCAGACCATCGCGGATCTTGTTGGCGCCCATCCGGGTAATGAGCGTCAAGCGACCGGGAATGCGGTCCGGGTTGAGCGCTTCGCAAATGGCGTTGACATCTTCGGGAGAAGCCGTTGGTCCCACCTTGCAGCCAATGGGGTTCTTGATTCCGCGGAAGAACTCCATGTGGGCGCCATCGAGCTGACGGGTGCGTTCGCCGATCCACACCATGTGAGCCGAGCAGTCATACCAATCGCCGGTCGTTGAGTCGTTGCGGGTGAGCGCTTCTTCGTAGCCCAGGATCAGGGCCTCGTGGCTGGTATAGAAGTCAACCTCATTCAAGGTCGGCTCATCGGCGGGGGTCAGGCCGCAAGCGGCCATGAATCGCAGTGCGGATTCGATGCCGTCGGCCAGCTGCGCGTATCGTTGGCCTTGCGGGGAGTCAGCCACAAATTCCTGATTCCAGGCATGGACCTGGTTGAGGTCGGCGTAGCCGCCTTTGGTGAAAGCTCGAAGAAGGTTGAGCGCCGAGGCCGAGCGGTTGTACGCCTCGATCAGGCGCTCCGGATTGGCGGTGCGTTCTCCTTCAGAGAAGCCCACATCATTGACAATGTGGCCCCGGAAGGAGGGGAGCTCAACATCGTCTTTGGTTTCGGTGTCGCTGGAGCGGGGCTTGGCAAACTGACCGGCGATACGACCCACCTTCACCGTGGGCAGGCCACCGGCGTAGGTCAGGATGACCGACATCTGCAGAACGACCTTGAGCTTTTCCCGAATGTGAATGGCCGACATGGACTCGAAAGCCTCGGCGCAGTCACCGGCTTGCAATAGAAAGGCGCGACCTTCGGCGACCTCGCCCAGACCGGCCATGAGATTGCGGGCCTCGCCGGCAAAGACCAGCGGCGGGAGGGTGGCAATGTGCTTCAACGCATTGTCATAGGCAGCAGGGTCCGGCCACTGTGGCTGCTGCAGCGCTTCGAAGTCACGCCAGGACGAGGGATTCCACGGTTGCGTTGTCACTCCTACAGGGTCTCCCGTTTTTACACAGACCACAACCTGTTTTCGGCGAAAGAGCTGATGCGGCTGCCCAAAACTGAAAGAACCGTCTCCTCAACAGTTGCCTGCTGAGGAGACGGTTCTTTCGCTGAGACGTATCAGGCGGCGGGGTAGTCGAACGCCGACGGTGCGTTTTCCCGCACGGTGTTGACGGCCCGCTTTACGAGACGGCGAGCCGCCTCCGCAGTGACACCGAGTTCCTCGCCAACCTCGCGGTAGCTGCGCTTGCGGCCGTCGTGCAGGCCGAAGCGCTGCTCAACCGCATACCGAGCCCGGTCATCAAGGACATCGAGAAGGCCGGTGACCATGGCTTCTTCGGCTCGATCCATGACCGTTTGCTCAGGGCCGGGGTTGGCGTCGGGCAGCAGGTCGACCAGTTCGTTGCTGTCGTCGTCACCAATGGTGCGGTCCAGCGAGGTGGGGGTGGTCAGGCGGTGCAGCCGGGCGTGCTCTTCGTCGAGTTCGTCGCCGTCGCCGGACGCTTGGCGCAGGGCGGCCCGAAGGCTGGCCGAGCGGTCACCGGGGAGGCGAACCAGGCTGGCCTTCTGGTCGAGGGCCCGGCCAATGGCCTGGCGGATCCAGAAGGTGGCATAGGTGGAGAACTTGAAGCCTTTGCGCCAGTCGAACTTGTCGACGGCGTGCTCAAGACCCAGGTTTCCTTCCTGGATGAGGTCCAGCAGTTCCATACCCGGAGGCAGTGGGTAGCGGCGGGCGACGCTTACCACCAGGCGCAAGTTGGCCCGGATGAACCGGTCTTTCGCGGCAGCGGCGTCTTTGATTGCCTTGTCGATGGGGCGGCCACGTTCGCCCTCTTCCTTGCGAGCGCGGGCATCCACGCCCTTCTCGATGATCTGGCTGAGCTCACGCTCTTCTGCTGCGTTGAGCAGGGGGACCAAACCAATTTCGTTGAGGTACTGACCTACGGAGTCACTCATGTCTGTTGCCTTTTGGGGGGATTCGTTTCTCGCACAAGCGAGGGATGGATTCTTTTGGGTTCGTATATTGCGGGTTCTTGCTGGTGAAGGGCGTTCTGCGTTCGGGGACACACGGAACAACCGGGCAGATGCTGTCGAGATTCCGTGACTGTTGGCACAGCTGTGATGCGTGCTTCATCGCTCGAATAGGCAGCGTGAAGGCAGGCGACATCAGGCAGGGGGCCATCTGAGAAAGAACAGGAACGCAGGGCGGGACTCAGCGGACTGCCGGAGCGGCCAATCGAGCGGTGGGGGGTTGCGATGTGTCCAGATCAGGTCGGGGGGATCTGTCAGGCGGTCTAACTACTGATTGCTTCCTTCTCCTCTTGTACGATCATCCAGAGCCACAGCGGCTCTGGTGCCATACCTGCTCGTCTCGACGTTGCACGACTATTTTCGGGATATGTGACCGCCGTGTCGTTGACACCACGGTCACTGTCTCTCTCATCGTCGGCGTCTCGTTGAGACGACTTAAGCAGTTTCGAATATTAATCGCACTTGCCGTTGTTTTTCCAGTACCAATTCGATAACGACACTTTAGAGACGGTGTTCGGAGCAATATGTCGCAAAAAATCGGGGTTTTTGGCGGAACGTTCGATCCACCCCATGTGGGGCATTTGTCCGCGGCCCGGGCCGCGGCCCACGAACTGGCGCTCGATCGGGTGCTGTTTGTGGTGGCTCACCAGCCGTGGCAGAAGGTCGGATCCCGCCGGATAACGCCATCATCGGTGCGCTTGGCGATGGTGACGGCCGCGCTTGAGGATGTCGACGAGGCCGAGGTCAGCACCATCGAAATCGATCGGGGCGGCGACAGCTACACCATCGACACGCTGACCACGTTGTTGGACGAGACGCCCGATGCCGAGCTGTTTCTGATTGTGGGCACCGACGTGGCTGGCTCGCTTGATACCTGGCATCGCTCAACCGAAGTCCAGCAGCTTTGTACGCTGGCGATTGTGGGCCGACCGGGTAGTGAGGATGTGGAGGTGCCCGATGGATGGAAGACCGAGTGGGTTGACGCACCTATGGTGCATCTGAGCTCCACCGATCTTCGGCGCCGGCTCCACGATGGTCGTCCCGTTCGATTTCTGGTGCCCGATGCCGTGATCGATCTGTGGCACTCCCACTTCGGCCAGCCGAAGGCGTCCGGTAGCTGATTTGAGCGCGCATGGCGAGCCGGGTACCCACCCGAATGACGGTTTGGATACGCCGCAACTGCGTGAGCACCGTCTGCCGCATGAGTTCAAGGTGTCGCGCTGGGACCGCGTGCGCACGCGGGTGCTTCGCAGCCTGGCGGTGTTGATGATTGTGGCGCTCGGGCTGGCGGCCGCGGGGTTGACCGCCAACGGGGTTGATTCGTTCTTCGGTCAGGGGCCCACCGAGTCGGAGGTATCCCGCGCCGGCGGAGCGCTGGCTGGCGAAGGAGAGGACGGCTGGCGCTCCATCGTGGAGGCCACGCCAACGTTGCTGATGCTGTTTGCCGACGACCGTGATGACCTGGCCAGCGCGTCGCTGATCAGTATGGACGAGTCGCCGGCCATCGTGGTCTTCCCGGCCGACGTGAATCTTGGGGAGCCGGGATTCACTCTGCAACGGGCATGGCAGGAGCGTGACGTCGCCGAGGTCCGGAGCCTGGTGGCGGACCATCTGGGTACCGGCATAGATGCGGTCACGGTGCTTGATGCATCGGCTTGGACAGCGGTTCTGCTCGGTCGTGACGTACAGGTGGAGCTGGGCGAGAGTCTTTCGTCGCGCCAGTCAGCGACCAGCATTGCGGCGGTCGACACCGCTGAAACCGGCGCCAGCGGTGGGACCGGGTTTCAGCGTGGCTTCCTGCCGGGTCCGGTGACCCTTCGAGCGGACCTGGTGCCGGCCTTCGCCGGGTGGGTTGACGAAGGTGAAGACCTCCGATTGCGTCTGGGTCGTCAGGTTCGGTTGTGGGACGGGATCCTGGCCCGGTTCAGCGGCGACAATTCTGCATCGCTCGACGCCGCCGAGAAGGTCAATCGGGTGCGGCAGGGCCTGACCGATGCCCAGCTGACTGCGGAAACGCTCGTCATGGTCCTGGAGTATCTGGCTGAAGGAGCAGCCACCGTCGAGGCCGCACCGTTGCTCGACGGGGTCTCTCTGGGCGATACGGCAACCCTTGACCTCGACCCGGGCGCCACTGCAGCGCAACTGCGCGCCGCCATCTCCCGGCCAGCCCCGGTTGACCCTCGCGCGCCGACGGTCCGGCTGATCAACGGCGTGAACAACGACGTTGAATTGGATCAGGTACGTTCGCTTGTGGCTCGCGGTGGTCTTCAACTGGTGGCCGAAGGCAATGACTTTGCTGGGGCTCACCGCGCCAATCGGGTGATCCTCCATGGTCTGGATGGCGGTGCCGAAGCCCAACAACTGGCCTCGGTTCTGGGGGTCGAGGTGGTCGAAACCGATCGGGATCCCGATGATGGGTCCTCGGTCGGTTCATCACCGGTTGATGTGACGATCGTGATTGGGCCGGACTCGCTGCAGACTGGCACCACCAACTAGCTCGCGCTGCGGGTATCGAGAACGGACACCATGAGCATTTTTGACACCGATGACCTGGCCGGCCCCATCTGCGCGGCTCGGGCCGCAGACGACAAGTTGGGTCGCGACACGGTCATACTCGATGTCGGAGAGGTCCTGGCGATCACCGGATACTTCGTGATCACCACCGCGTCGAATGCCCGACAGATTCGGGCGGTGACTGCGGAGGTTGAGCACCAGATCAAACAAGCCGGTGGGCCGGGTCCATCCCGGATCGAAGGTCTGGGTAGCAGCGAATGGGTGTTGATGGACTACGGCGACTTCATCGTCCACGTCTTCGGCGACGACGCTCGATCGCACTACCAGTTGGACCGTCTCTGGGGTGATCGACCACAGGTCGACTGGGCCGAGCCATCAACCTGAGAGCGTGTGAGAACCGCCTGGGAGCTGCGTGCCAACGCTTCGTCTGAGCGGAAGCGAAGACGAACAATGGTTACCGCAGAGAGCCGCGGAACTTGGCCAGTTGGCCGCCGGCTTTGCCCAGGAACATCAGCAGTTTCTTGGGAATCACCAGATCCTGGGCGACGTTCTTGCCTTCCCGCCAGGTGGTTCCAACTTCGCTGTCACCACGGCGGGGCCGATGCTTGACCGCAATCTCCACGTGCGGAGCTCCCGACCGTTGCTCCAGCACCGTCATGAGGACGTGCGGGGTCAGCGAGTCATCGGGGACGTCGGCCAGAATTTTCTGGAGCACCGGCGTGCGATACAACCGAAACGGACAGTTGACATCGGAGCGCTTCACACCAAAGGCCACGTTGAGCGCCACCGGCAGTGACCTGGTCACAACCTTGCGATACCACGGGTCGAAGCGGGTCATCCGCGCCCCGGTCACAATGTCATTGCCGGCGCGAGCTTCGCCAAGCAGGCGGGCAATATCTTCGCCCTCGAACTGGCCGTCGCCATCGACTTGAAGAATCCACTCGGCTCCGGTTTCGATCGCCAATTTGTACGCCTTGAGCACGGTCGGTCCGTGGCCAAGGTTGACGGTGTTCGGGTCGACAATCACCGTCCCTGACAATTCGTCATCGAGCGCGCGCACAACCTCGATGGTGTTGTCCTTGGACGTGTCGTCGACCACGACGAAGGTGTGCTCGGCCACCTCGGCGGCCAATGCGGTGTCGAGTTCACGCAGGAAGCCACCGATACCGTCGGCTTCGTTGTAGGCCGGGATGGCAAGGGCGACGCTGGCAATGGAGTCCGGTGAAGTAGTCATGACAGTTCCGAATGTATCGCTTGCATGTGGGCTCCGCCCGGGTCGGGAACAAGCACCCAATTCTGACTTCGCAGCGGACTCAGCGAAGGCGTCGTAGCGAACCTTCGGGCGCGTGGCGCAGGAAGCGTCCGAAACGGAAGTCCGGCTGGTCCCCGTCTGCGGCCCAGAGAGCGGCAAAGGTCCGGTCGGTGCCGGGCTCGTCGTCGAGTTCAATGTCAAGGTCGGTCAAGCCTGCGTCGGTCAACGCCTCCGCAGGGTCGACAGGGGCGGGCTTTGGCTCGGCCACCACCGTTCGGCCGGCGGCGTCACGGTCCCGGGTTTCGGATGGGGTAGCCGCAGGCGGTTCGATCCCGGGTTCGATCCCGGGGGCGCGGGTGGTCTGCTCAGCCAGTTTTTTGAGGCGATCCTGGGCTGCGGCCAGCTCCTCGGTGAGGTGGTTCAGGCGGTCCTGGGAGATGGCGACCTCGCGCTCGATGGTGGTCTTTCGCTCCAAAGCGGCGGACACGATGCGAAGTCCGTTGCGCTGCGCCTCCTGAAGCAGGCGCTCGCTTGACGCGGTGGTCTCAGCGTTGGTGATCTCGGCCTTCGCTATGGCATCGTTGACTGTCTCGCGGGCCAGAGCGCGCGCCTCGGACAGGAGAGATTGCGCGTCAGCCTCGGCCCATTCACGGCGCCGTCGGGTCTCGGCCTCCGCGTCGGCGCGGTCTCGTTCAATCTGTTGTTGCGCGGCGGCTCGCAACCGGGCGACGGCGTTTTGGGTGTCTTTGAACAGGCGCGCGGCCTGGGATCGGGACTGGGTGAGGGCCTGGGCGGCGGCAGCTCGGGCGGTTGCCTGTTCGGTCGCTATTCGATTGCGGGTCGCGGTCTGCATGTTCTCCATCCGTTCGGTTGCTTCGTTGGTAATTTGAGCCGCGTCTGTTTCGGCTTGTTTCCGCATTGCTTCGGCGTCCTGCGCTGCCCGCTGCTGGCACGCCTGATCCCTCTCCTGCATCGACGTTCGAACCCGCCGAGCTTCGTCCACCGCGTCGGCCCGAATTTGGCGGGCATCGGCGACCGCCGCAGTCGTGATGGCCTGGGCGCGGTGCTTCGCCGCCAGAGCGTTGTCCTGAGATCGAGGCCCTGGGGGCCGACGCCACTGCTGCTCGTCTTCGGCGCGGGCTCGCTGAATCTCGGTAGCGGCCCGTTGACGGGCATCGTTGACCGTCTGTTCGGCGGTTCGGGCGGCTTCGCCGAGGATCTCGGTTCGAAGCGCAGCGGCTTCGATGGTGGCGCCAGCGAGCATGGTGGCGCACTCTTCCCGAGCCCGCTCCAGCAGCAAGTGAGCCTGGATGCGGGCTTCGCTGTCGATCTGAGCGACACGAGTTTCGGTTTCCTGTTCCAGGCGTTCGGCGGATTCCTCGGCTTTGCTGGCCACCGTGTCGGCATGGCGCTGCGCGGCCCGCCGAATGCTCTCCGCTTCAATCTGGCTGGCGGTCAACAGCTTGTGGGCCTCGGATGCGTTGTCGTCGCGTATGCGAAGCGAGTTGCGACGCGCCGTTGCCAGCATGCTTGCGGCCTTGTCATTGGCCAGTCGATTGGTCTCGGCCGCGGCTGCGCCCGCGTCGGCGGTGATTTGACCGGCGGCGAGGGCGGATTCGGCTCGCAGGACCTCGCCCTGCTTTGTGGCGTCGTCAAGGATCTCGGCGGCCGCCGACTGGGCGGCTGCCACTGCGTCGCCCGCCATCTGCTTTACCGCAGCTTCAACAGTCTCCCGGGCGCGGGTGATCCGATCAACGGGCGCAACAGGCTGGTTGGGGGACCAGGGAGCGTCGCCATGGGGCGGAAGCCGTAAAATGGTCGCCGCTGCAGTCGTGTTCTCCATCTGGGTCCCTCACGTTTCTCTGAACTGCTTGTCTGCCTACCGCCGCAACTGTCGGAGCGGCGATGGCAAAGTTGAGGCGGGCGTTGTCCGCTGGGTCGAAGGTCCCACCTTCGGGCGGCAACAGCGCACGCGTAATATTGGGACGTGAACGACGGTGGTCCGCTATACACTCACGGGTGCGATTGGGCCCGGTTTCGGCTGGGCCAAATGCCTGCATCAGTGCCCGAGCGGCCTAAGGGAGCGGACTGCAAATCCGTAATTCACCGGTTCAAATCCGGTCTGATGCTCTGAATAGCTTCGAGGGGCCCTCAACTTTGTGCGATTGCGGCCGTTTTGAGAGGGATGACCGCACGCGTAGTATCAGATCCCATGGCTGACGTCGGAAGTGCCACCAAAGAGGGTCCGAACTGGTGGATGGCATCCGACCGGCGCTGGTACCCGCCGGAACTCCACCCCAATGCGAAGGAGGCACCGGCGGCCGCCAAAGCCTCTCCGGCCACCGCCGCCCATATGCCCCGAACGCAGCAGTCCTCGGCCCTGACGGGCAATCCGGTCACCGCCCGATCGGCGTCACCTCCGGCTGGATTCCAAACGGCGACGCCGCAGCAACCGGTCGCCCAATCGGCTGCGGCTTCTCAGCAACACCAAGCCATGGGCGCCAACAGTGCGGTGGCACCCATCGCCGGTAGCTCGCCCAATCGGCTGGCCGGCATGGTCGGTCTGGCCGGCTCCCTGCTCACGATTGTGGGTTCGTTCCTCACCTGGGCGGTTGACAACGGCAATGCGTTGGCCGGTTTCGAACCGGTGGACGTTGCCTTCAGCGGATTTCAGTCCAACGGCACGTTGGCTCTCATTGCAGGCGTGGTGGCCCTGATTGCATCCGGGCTTCTGATCGCTGGTGTCCGTCCCGGCTGGGTCTGGGGGATTGTTGCGCTGCTGGTCGGTGCGGCCGTCATCGCCATCTTGTTCTTCAGCTATCTGGACATCACAGGCAGCGCATCGGCTGATTGGTCCAATCAGGTCGGTGACGCCAGCGATCTCGGCCGGCTGGCAGCCAGTGATGCCGGCGTGGGTCTTCGCACGTCCATTGGTTTCTGGGTAACGGGACTCGGTGCCCTTATTCTTGCGGTGGTACCCCCGTTTCTTCGGCGGGATTAACGGGATTGACGGGATTGGACGGGATTGACACTGCCCACCTTGCGCGAGGTCCAGAACTTTCCAGGAGTTGATGTATGAAACCGTCACGGTCGGTCGCCCGGCCTGACAACGGCAGACTGATGGAGATCGGCTCGTTTGGCTCCGCGTCCAGCGCAGGATGGATCCGCGTTGGTGCCTTTGTGCTCCTTGCCGTCATCGTGGCCGTGGCCAACGTCCGGCACTCGGCAACGTTCATTGTGTTCCTTGGGGCCATGGTGATTGTGGAAATGCTGCTGGTTGGCCGCTCCACGGGGGTCAAGTCGACGGTCCGGCCGGTTCTGGACATGGCGGGTTTGGTACTGCTGTTGATTCTGGAACCCACGTTGTTCCCGTCGGGCGTGTTGATCATGAGTATGGACTTCATGTGGCAGTCGATTCGCAACGAGAAGCACATGGTGCGAGTGTCGGCGGGGGGCCTGCTTGGCGTGATCCTGATTGGTTGGTACCAGGAGGCAGACCAGTGGCTGTTGAGCTCGTCAGTGGCGGTGGTGGTGACCGGTGTCTACTACCTGTTGAGTTTGGATATTCGCGGTGCCAGCAATCGAACCTATGAGGAGTTGAGCCGGGTACTTCAGTCTTCGGCGGCGCTGGTTTACGAGGTCGACGCGGGCACGGGGAGTTTCAACTCGATAAGCGGGCCGATCGAGGAAGTTCTCGGCTGGACCGCCGAAGAGTGGGCCGCAATTCCGCTGGTGGATGTGATCCATCCGGACGACGTTGAATCCTTCACGAAATCGCAAGCGGGCGTGGACGGCTTTGTGGATCGGAAAGCCCGTTTTCGGTACAAGGGGACCGACCGCTGGGTTTGGATTCGAGATATCGCTCGCACGGTGCGGGGGCCCGGTGGTCGCCAAATGACTCGCGGGTTGGCGATTGATGTCACCGAGCTGGAAGACGCGCATCTGGTGATCAAACATCAAGCCGAGCGTGATCAACTCACCGGCTTGCCCAACCGGTTTGTGATGACCGAAGAGCTCAACGATCGGTTGGCTGACAAGCGGGGATTCCGGTCGCGCTTTGCGCTGTTGATGCTTGACCTGAATCGTTTCAAAGACATCAACGACAGCTTTGGTCATGATGTCGGCGACGAAGTTCTTGTGGCCACCGCTGGCCGGTTGGAAGAGTTGATGCGACCCGGGGATCTGGTGGCCCGACTCGGCGGCGACGAATTTGTGGTGCTGGCCGACAACGTGGCCACCCCGGCGGAGGCCGAGGCAGTTGCTCGACGGATTTCGGTTGCGTGCAGCGAACCGCTCCGGGTGAGCGGCATGCAGATGGGGTCCACGGTGTCGATTGGCATTGCCCTGGCCAATGCCGGCAACGATGCGGCCGAGCTGCTGAAAGCTGCCGACATTGCGATGTACCGGGCCAAGAAGTTGTCCAGCGGCCAGTCCTTCTTCGTGCCCGAAGCAGCCACCCAGAACGAGCGGGACATGGTCATTGCGTCGGGCGTTCCGCAGGCCATTGAGAAGGGCGAGTTCGTTCTCTACTTTCAGCCAAAGGCCGATGTGCACACCGGGATCATCCGCGGCGCAGAGGGGCTGGTCCGGTGGCGCCACGAAGAGTTTGGACTACTGCACCCCGGTGAGTTCCTGCACCTCATTGAGCTGTCCGACAGTCGGGTGGCCTTCACCCGGATGGTGCTGGATCAGGGGGTGCGGTTTGCCCGCAAGATGTTGGACTCGGGCCATGATCTCAAGGTTGCGGTCAACGTCTCAGTCAACGCGCTGCGCGACGCGGACTTCCCGGTGCTTGTTCAGGCGGCCCTTGACCGTCACGGCGTGGCCCCGGAACAGCTGATTCTGGAGATCACCGAACAGGGCATCATGGAGCGCGGTGCTGGCAGCGCGCCACTGGTGCTGAGTACGGTCTCCAACATGGGAGTCCTGGTTTCGATTGACGACTTCGGGACCGGCTTCTCATCGTTCGCTCGGCTGCGGGACCTTCCCGTGGGAGAGATCAAGATCGACCGACGGTTTGTGGCGGCCGCGCCGGCCAGCGAGAGCGATCGCGTCATCGTGCAGTCCATTGTTGACCTGGCCAACAACCTGGGTCTTCGGGTCGTGGCCGAGGGCGTGGAGCGCAAGATCGAAGCCGACGTTCTGGTCCAAGCCGGCTGCTTCATGGCTCAGGGATTCATGTACGGCCGACCCACGGCCCCCGACCTCTTCCTCAAGACGTTCTTCGGGGCCGACTCGCCAGCGAACGCCGGAGGCGTCGACGGGGCCGAAGTCACCAACCAGGCTGAGGTCACCAACCAAAACAGGCCAATCGACTTGGCCGAAGTTCGCAAAACCCGCGACGCCCGCTGAGGCCTGACGCGTTGGCTGACCTTCGGGTCGCGGCTGGTTGGACTCGCTTGGACGGCGTGCGCCCGTTTCAACCACGAGGAAACCATGACGACTGACATTCCCGACCCGCTCGTGATCGCCATCTGTTACCGGAGCGAGTGGTGGAGCGAAGAGGGCGCCTTTGATGCCGCCGTCGCAGGTCTGACGGCGCTCGGATCGGTTGAGGTTCTTGAGCTGCCGTACGAAGAGGAACATGTTCGACGGTCTGGTCGAGGCACCGACCCCGACCGCAACTGGCTTGCCACTCAGCCAGCCATTGATCCGGCGGTGCTCGCCGGGTTTGCGCGATCCCATGTGATCCTGGCGCTCGACCTGCCGGTCAATATCTGTGAGCTCGCCCCGGACCTGAAGTGGGTGCAAGCCTTCGGCGCTGGTTCAGATCAATTTGTGTCGTGCCGTTTGGGCGCATCCGGGGTCCTGCTCACCAACAGCGCGGGGAGCAACGCCATTGGCATTGCCGAATTTGCGCTGGGACGAATCCTGGAACACGCCAAACGTTTTCCTTTGATACGGGAACGCCAGGTTGGTCGGATCTGGCAAGCGACCTTTGGTCGGGAACTGACCGGCAGTACCTTGGGCTTGATTGGTTTCGGCAACATCTGCGCCGCTGTTGCGCCGCGGGCCCGAGCGTTTGGGATGCGGGTGGAGGCCTGCCGCAACTCGGCCCGTTCGGGCGACACCCACGAATTGCTCGACGCGGTCTGGCCGGCGGACCAGCTGCACGCCATGCTCGAGCGGTGCGACTACGTGGTGGCCGCGGTGCCCAACACGCCGGCGACGGATCAGTTGATGAATGCTGATGCCTTCGCGGCCATGAAACCCGGCGCCTTCTTTGTCAACGTTGGCCGCGGATCTTTGGTGGACGAATCGGCGCTCGTTGCGGCCCTTGAGTCAGGCCACCTTGGCGGGGCCGCTTTGGACGTGGTGAGTACGGAACCGTTGGGGGAGGACAGTCCGGTGTGGTCGGCTCCAAACCTGGCCTTGTCGTTCCACAATGCCGCGGTACCGGCGGCGATGTTTGGCAACGTCCATCGGATCTTCGCCGACAACGTGGCGTCGTATCTGGCCGGCGGATCACTCCGAAATACGGTGCATCAGTAGTCGACCTGCTCGGCAATCAGCGGGGCGAGGCAGACTTCGCGTCGCGGTGTCGTGATTCCTCTGAGGCCATGAACCAAACCTACGAGCGCACTCTGACACTTCTGAGCCAACCTGTCCCTGGCTAGCAGCAGCGGGGCTGCCGCCTACTCCGGCAGGAGGGTGAAAGCGTCGGTGTGGTGGGGTCTGACGACGGAGAAGTGTCGGCGATCAAGGGTCGCGATGGTTGATTCGTTGAGCCGTTCGGCGGCGGCGACAACCGAGGCATCGACGGTGCCAAGGGGCAGGTCCTGGTACTGGTGGACGAGTTGGGCGATGCGCAGCCAATCGCTGGCGGCCACGGGTTCCACACCGAGGTCGCCGTTGGCAAGGTCGCCGAGGAAGCGAACTTCGGCTTCGGGTCCGATGCGGGTGCCGATGAGGTAGGTGACTTCAGTGATCACCAGGGTGGGAACGAGTAGCGGTTCGGGGTAGTCGAGCAGAAGCTGAAGGCTGGCCTGGTGGTGCCGGTCGTCGGCGTCGACGTAGGCATAGAGCGGGCCGGCGTCGACTACAAGGGCGATGGCGTGACCTCAGAGGCGAGAATCTCTTCGATCCGTTCGGAGGTATCGGTTCGACCGCTACGCCCCGCGCCCGCAGCCGCAAGTTTGCGCTTGGGGGCGAGATGGGTCTCGATTGCCTCCCGGGTCAGTTCCGAGATTGTCATCCCGCGCCGGTCAGCCTCGTGGCGCAACTTTGCATCGACTTCATCCGGAAGTTTGACTGTGGTCCGCTTCATGGTATGCCAGCATACTTGACGCCGAAGCGTGCTGATGGCTCTTCGGACGTACGTTCTGAGGCGGGAGCCAGTCTGCTGCCGTTCAGGCGGATGAGTCTGCAGGAGCCCGTACCTCTCAACAATCTGGCGGCCGTTCGCTTCGACCCGTCTGCGGAACTCGGGGTCGAGACCTTCCAACGAACACCGCATCGACTCCTGCACAAGTCGAAAGCGTTCGTTGGGGGTCATAAGTTCCATCTCTGCTGCGGTGATCACACGGTCATTGATCATGGAACAAACGTAAATGAGCGCACTGACACTTCGAAGGCTTCGCGCCTCATAACAACGAACCTGCGTGGGCAAAGCTGACCTTCGGGGCTCACCTTTTCGCAGGACCGCGAACAGCGTCCCTGGCGCCAACAACTTGTAGTCGCAATGATGTTCACTGTCATTGGCGGCAAGTGGGTTGAGGCTATACCCAAAAAGGTTTGGACAGCCGAAGAGCTGGAGAAGTTGAGTCCCGCTGAGCAGCAAGCCTTGTTCGACCAGTCGATTGTTCGTGACCTGTCTGAGGTGCCTGAGAGTTTCCTTAATCGGATTCGAGCCACAGTGCTGGCGCGCGAGGTCAAGGCTGATACGCCGAAGCCTCCGTGAGCACGGGCTACGGGGCGAGTCGATCGACTCCTTGCCGCGATGTTTTCGGCCTCGGCCGAAACTCAGCATTTGCGGCGAAGCCGCAAAACTTGCGCCATGCATGACTTGAACCACTCGAACCGATTCGAGTCATGGGCCGCAAGAGTGGTCGCAAGCGTCTGTGGCCGACAAGATCAATTTCAGACTCGCCTCTTTACCCGCCCAGCAGACCCGTCATCGTCGGGGTTGGGGCTGTTGGGTTTGAAGCTTTTGGTTGATGCCCAGGCCTGCAACAAGGTCCCGTCCAGGCTGAAATGCTCAGACGACGTGTAACGCCGCAACTTCGCCTGGGATACCACCGCGGCGAAGAACGCATCGGCGATGTCGTGATCCAACAGGCGTTGCCGTTTCGGGCGGCACTGACCGGCGACCACCCGACGCGTACATCGCATCAAAGTCGCTGTCCATGCCCGCCAGGACGTCATCGACCACCACCCGAATCCGACGGATTGGATGATCCACCGGAATCAAATCCTCGGTGCTCAAAGACGACAACATCGACAACTGACGATCAGGAGTTCCACGCGCCACCCCAGCATGACGAACCCCAACCCAAAACGCGAGCCCTTTTTCAGCACCCCGTTACAGCAGTGAGCGTGCTTTGAACGGCCTTAGGAAGTCTCATCGTCGACCACCGGAGTAGCACGTAGATCTGACATGACTGCTTGGCTTCCCCGAGCTGGACAGAACGGTAAAAGGCGGGTCTTGCTCTCGCAAGATCCGCCTCGTTCCAGCAATTTCTAAACGTGCGCCATGAGGGACTTGAACCCCCGACCCCCTGCGCGTCATGCAGGTGCTCTAGCCAACTGAGCTAATGGCGCTGGAGGGCCCGAGGGTAGCAGCCGCACACCCCGGACCGACACTTCCACGCTGTCGTTATGACACACCCGGCCGGTATGTTCGAAACCGCCCATCCACCACTTTGGAGAGACCACATGAGTGTTCAACCACTACAGCAAGCCATCGCCGCCGCCCGGGGCGTGCTGGAGAATGTCCAGGCCGACCAACTGCAGAACGCCACCCCCTGCGCATCCTGGGACGTGTCCGCCCTCATCAACCACATGGTTGGCGGCCAGAAGTTCTTCACCGCCGCCATGAATGACCAGCCGCCCAGCCAGGACGAGACCAACTGGGCCGGCCAGGACTACCTTGCCGCATTCGATGAAGCGTCACAGCAGACCGTCGAGGCGTTCTCGGCCGAAGGTGCTTTGGATAAGACCGTCAATGCTCCGTTTGGCCAGGTGCCGGGCCAGGCGTTCCTGGGTCTCACCATGACCGATACCTTCACCCACGCCTGGGACCTGGCGAAGGCCACCGGCCAGAACACCGACCTCAACCCGCATCTGGCTCAAGGCATCCTGGCCGCATCGCAGCAGAGCATTCAGGACGCGTTCCGCGGCGACGAAGGTGCCCCCTTCGGCGCCGAACAGCAGTGCGCCGATGATGCCTGCGCCGCCGACAAGCTCGCCGCCTTCCTTGGACGCGACGTCAGCTGACACCTCGCCAGCCCATCGCGCTGGTGCTGACAACGGAAGAACAAAACGAAGAAGGCCCGGTTGCTCAGCAACCGGGCCTTCTACGATTTCAGATCTGACCGGAATCAGATCCTCAGATCAGTTACACCGAAATTCAGATGACCCGAACCGTGGTGGCTTCCTCGCCTTTGCGGCCAGGTCCAATCTCAAACTCAACTGCTTGACCCTCTTCGAGGGTGCGATAGCCGCTGCCTTCGATCTTCGAGTAGTGGACAAAGACATCTTCCCCGTCTTCACGGGAAATGAAGCCATAGCCCTTCTCGTTGTTGAAAAACTTTACTGTTCCGGTAGGCACCGGTATCTCCTTGCTCTCGGGCTTGCCCGAGCATTCGGCCCAATTACTCAGGCCATATAACTTTGCGCCGCCCAGACTATCCACCAATTGGCGGATAAACGCGCGGGAGACGCTCCGGCGGCGCGATTCGGGTCAGGACCGGCTCCCGGATGTAACACGGCGTTCATCGGGCAGGTTTACGAAATGTAAAGCCCGATGCTCTACTGTCTCACTCAGACATGCCCGTCAACGGGGCATGAGAGAACGTGGAGCTTGAGGGGAAGCCGCTCGAATGCCGAAGCACTTACCGCGGTTGTCTGGCGTTCTCGTGCCGCTCTTCGCCGTTGTTGTGGCGCTGCTCATCGGCGCCATCCTCATCCTGATTCTGGGAGCCAACCCGCTCACCGGGTACTGGGAGCTGCTCAAAGGCGCCTTCGGTGACGGCGACGCCATTGCTGATGTTGCGGTACGCGCAACGCCGCTGCTGCTGGTGGGTGCGGGCATCACCATTGCCTTCCGAGCCAAAGTCATCAACATCGGTGGCGAAGGACAGATCATCGCCGGTGCGCTCGTCTCGGTGGTGACCTCCATGGCGGTGCCAAACCTTCCGTCCATTCTGCTGATCCCGTTGGTGCTGCTGGCTGGCCTGGTGGGTGGCGGCTTCTGGGGATTCATCCCGGGCGCCCTCAAGGCCTACCTGGGCGTGAACGAGATCCTTTCAACGATCATGTTGAACATCGTCGCCATCCAGATCATGAACTACCTGTTACGAGCGCCGCTGATTGATCCGGATCAACCCGAAGCTGGTCGTATCCCGCAGACCGCCCGCCTGGCCCGCAATGCCGATCTTCCGATCCTGGTGCCGGGAACCCGCCTGCATCTGGGAGTGGTCGTGGCCATCGTCGCCGCAATTCTGACGTGGGTGTTTCTGTTCCGAACCACCCAGGGGTTCAAGATGCGAGCGGTCGGCGCCAACGACGCGGCCGCCAACTATGCCGGCATGCCGGTGAAACGCATGACGATGCTGGCGCTCACCTACTCGGGAGCGCTGTGCGGACTGGCCGGATCAATCCTGGCCTTTGGCAGCGTGAGTCACCGGATGTATGCGGATGGCTCCTCGGTCGGGTTCACCGGTGCCTCCGGGTTCAACGGCATTGTTGCCGCGCTTTTTGGCGGCCTGCATCCCATCTGGACCATTCCCGCATCGTTTCTCTTCGGTGCGTTGCTCGTTGGGGCCAACGCCATGCAGCGCAGCATCCAGATTTCGCCGGCCCTGGTGGGCGCGCTCAACGGCTTGATCGTCGTCTTCGTCGTCTCGTCCTCCACGCTGCGCGCCCGCGTGGCTCGATGGATGGAGCGCTGACATGGCCGAGTTCTTCACCGTCACCGTGCTGATCTCGGTCTTTGCTTCCGGCGTGCGATTTGCCACGCCGTACCTGCTGGCGGCGCTCGGAGAGACGCTCGGACAACGCAGCGGCGTGCTCAACCTGGGGGTCGAAGGGGTGATGTTGCTTGGCGGGTTCATGGCGTACTGGACTGTCCTTGAGACCGGCAGTCGGCTGCTTGGCGTTCTGGTTGGGCTTGCTGTTGGACTGGTGATGGGGGCGGTCTACGCGGTGGTCACGTTGATATTCAAAGCCGAACAGGGCATCAGCGGCATTGGTATCTATCTGTTTGGCCTGGGGATGAGCGAACTGCTCTTCGAGAAACTGGTCGGCACGTCCCGCAAGATTCCGTCCTTCCGTGATGTCAGGATCCCGGTGCTTGGCGACATCAAGTGGATTGGCGACATCTTCTTCAATCACAGTCCCATCGTGTACTTCGCCGTGCTGCTGGTTCCGGCATTGGCGTACCTGCTGAACCGCACGACCTTTGGATTGAACGTTCGAGCCGTCGGCGAAAATCCCGAGGCCGCCGACTCCCTGGGCGTGAGCGTCAACCGGGTACGCGGCATCACCATTCTGCTGGGCAACGGGTTGGCCGGGCTCGGGGGCGCGGCCCTTGCCATCCAGGTTGGTCAGTTCCAGAACAACATCACCAACGGCATCGGCTTCATCGCCGTGGCCCTGGTCTACTTCGGGGCCTGGCGACCGGTTGGTGTCCTGGCCGGATCATTGCTCTATGGCCTGGTGGCAGCCACCGTCGCTCGCTGGAAGGTGATGGAAATCGTGACCGGCAGTGCCGCCAGCTTCACCACCATGGCCCCGGCCCTTCTCACCGTTCTGGCGCTGGCGGTGATCGCCCGACGCTCAGCAAACGCGCCTGCCGCCCTCACTGTGCCATTCAGCCGAGGAGGCTGAGCCAATGGTCAAGGGCGTCACGACTCGACATCATTCACAACACATTTCGCGGCGGTGAGAACCGTCTTCGAGAAAGCAAGGGAGACAACAATGAAGAACACATCGAACCGGAAGGCACTGGTGGCGATCTGCGCCATCCTCGGCCTGTTTGCCGCCGCATGCGGCAGCGATGGTGAATCTGCGGGAGCTGACGGCGACGGTATTCGTATCGCCATCGTTGCCCCGTCCGCGGAGAACGACCTGGCGTTCACCCAGAGCATCGTGGACGGCACCAACAACCTCACCGGGGTCAAAGAGATCGCCCGTTCCCCGGGACTGTTCCTGGTGGACGATGCGGCCGCCGCGTTGCGTGACTACGCGGACGACGGATTTGATCTGGTGATCGGTCATGGCTCGCAGTACGGCGCCGTCATTCAGGAGATCGCTCCGGACTTCCCGGACACCGCGTTTGCCTGGGGCACCGCATCTGACACCTTCGGCCTGCCCAACGTCTCGGCCTACACCGCGGCTGCTGACCAGGGCGGCTACGCGCTCGGTGCGCTGGCGGCCACCAAAGGTTCGACCATTGGCATTGTTGGTCCGGTTGAGGTCGGCGACGCCAAGCTCTACATCGACGGCTTCACCATGGGTGCCGAAGCTGGCGGTGCGGCGGTGGCCACCAGCTACATCGACTCGTTCTCTGATGTCCAACTGGCCAGTGAGACTGCCAGTGCCTTCGCCGACTCTGGGGTTGAGGTCATGACCGGCACCGCCCAGATGACCGTTGGCGCCATTGGCGTGGCCGAAGAGACCGGCCTCGCATGGTTTGGCACCCAGTCCAACCAGGCGTCCGCAGCTGCCGACGGCGTCGTTGTGGCCAGCCAGGTGTACAAGTGGGAAGTCGCTCTGCAGGGCCTGGTAGACGACATTGCTGCTGGCAGCCTCGGTGGCCAAAGCTACGAGATCAACCTCGCCAACGGTGGCCTGGCCATCGAGTGGGGTGTTGGTACCGAGAACGGCGACGATCAAGCCGTCCTCGATGCGGCAATCGATGACATCATCGCCGGCAACATCACCACCCGCTGACTCCCGTCCCTCGGCGCTGACGGGCGGGGCCGCCATGGCCCCGCCCGCCGCGCCCACCGATCGAAGAACATCATGACCTCACCCATGCTTTCGATGAAGGGCATCACCAAACGGTTCCCCGGCGTGCTGGCCAACGACCGGGTGGACTTTGACGTCCACGCGGGCGAGGTGCACACGCTGCTGGGCGAGAACGGCGCGGGAAAGTCGACGCTGATGAAGATCCTGTTTGGGCTCTATCAGCAGGACGAAGGAAGCGTGAGTTTCGACGGTCACCCGCTGAACGTCACATCACCGGCCGAAGCGATCGCCGCCGGTATTGGCATGATCCATCAGCACTTCATGCTGGTTCCGACTCTGAGCGTCACCGAGAACGTTGCTCTGGGTCTTGCCGAGACCACCGGCGGCCCGACCGACCTGTCAGCGGTGGCCGAGCGGGTCCGATCGTTGTCTGATCAGTACAGCCTCCAGGTTGATCCCGAGGCCGTGATCTGGCAGTTGTCTGTGGGGGAGCGGCAACGGGTTGAAATCTTGAAGGCGCTCTACCGTGACGCCCGGCTGCTGGTGTTGGACGAACCCACCGCAGTGCTGACCCCACAGGAGGTCGACGACTTCTTCGTGACCCTGCGGCAGTTGGCCCAGGACGGGCGCGGTCTGGTGTTCATCTCCCACAAGCTGCACGAGGTCATGGCGCTCTCTGACCGCATCACCGTGTTGCGAGACGGCGCGGTGTCGGGCGCCACCGTTCCCGCCAAGACATCACGTGAACAACTGGCCGAGATGATGGTGGGTCGACCGGTCAAGTTGGCGCCAGACAAGCCGGCCGCTGAGGTGGGGGACCTACGGCTCGCCATCCGCAACCTGGTGGTACGGGGGGACCGGGGCACCGCCGCGGTGAACATCGAATCGCTTCAGGTCCGAGCCGGGGAGATCCTGGGCATCGCCGGCGTCTCGGGCAATGGCCAACGAGAGTTGGCCGAAGCCGTGGCTGGTCTACGTCCCGTCGATGCCGGAACAATTTCGCTCAACGGCACTGACGTGACCCGGCGCTCTCCCCGTGGTCGCCGGCGGGCCGGCCTCTCCTACGTGCCGGAAGAACGCATGAAGGACGGCGCCATTGGGGAGTTCACGGTGAACGAGAACATGATGCTCATCGACCACGACTCTGCGGAGTTCAGCTCCCGCGGCTTGTTGAAGATGAGTGCGCTCGCCGAACGGGCTCAAGGTCTGGTGGATCGCTTCGCCGTGAAGACCCCGTCAGTGGACACCACCACCCATGCGCTGTCAGGCGGCAACATTCAGAAGGTCATCATGGCTCGGGAATTGTCCTCGGGGCCCACGGTCCTGTTGGCCGCTCAGCCCACGCGCGGCGTAGACATTGGGGCGGCGGAGTACATCCATGAGCAGCTGGTGGCCGAGCGCACCAAAGGCACCGCGGTGCTGGTCATCTCCGAAGACCTGGATGAGGTCATGGGTTTGGCCGACCGGGTGGCGGTCATGTTCGAAGGTCGGGTGGTTGCGGTTCTGGACCGGAGCGAGTGTGCGGTTGAACAGCTGGGCCTGCTCATGGCTGGTGGCTGACCAGACCAATCAGACCGGTTGGAAGCGGCGCGATATCCGTTTGTGATCGGCCAGGCGTTCAGCCAGGTCAGGCGAAACCAGTTCGCCGTCTTTGACCACGGGGGTCCCCGCAACAATGGTGTGCCAGGCGGCGGTGGGGCCGCAGCGAAGCCAACCTTCGATGGGGTCATCCAATACGCCCGCAAAGATGGGGCCGTCCATCTTCCAGACGGCCACATCGCCAACACTTCCTACCGACAGTTCTCCAATCTCCCCGGTTCGGCCCAGGCATCCTGCGCCGCCACGGGTGGCGACCTCCAGGCTGGTTCGGGCATCAAAGTCAGCACCGGAGGTCAGCTTGCCTTGCAGCATGGAAAGCCGGGCTTCCTGCCACAGCGATGCCGCGTCGGCCGACGATGAACCGTCACAGCCAAGACCAACTGGACACCCGGCGGCGCGAAGGTCAGCAACCGGTGCGATCCCGGAGCTCAGAATCATGTTGGAACTGGGGCAGTGCGCCACGCCCACTCCGGCCGCACCCAAACGTCTGACTTCTTCCGGGTTGGGGCGAACCACGTGGGCGCCCCAGCTGCGATCACTGAGCCACCCGACATCGGCGTACAGGTCAACCGGACGCATACCGAACTGCGCCACGGCGTAGTCATCGTCCTCGGAGTTTTCGGCAAGGTGGGTGTGGAGCCGGACGTCCAACTGTTCCGCCAGCTCGGCGGTTCGTCGCATCAGGTCCGGGGTCACCGAGAACGGCGAGCACGGGGCCAGCGCAATCTGCACCATGGCACCGTGGGACCGGTCATGCCAGCGCTCCACATGGCGCTTGGATTGGGCCAGGATGTCCTCTTCGCTGCGCACCGCGTCGTCCGGTGGGAGGCCACCGTCTTTCACCGACAAGCTCATCGAACCGTAGGTGGGGTGGAAGCGCATGCCCAGATCCTGCGCGGCACGAATCTCCGCCGCCAGCAGATCACCGGCCCGCACCGGATGCAGATAGTGATGATCGCTGGAGGTGGTGCAGCCGGACAGTGCCAGCTCGGCCAGGCCGACCCAGGCGGCGGTGTACTCGGCTTCCTCATCCAGGTTGGCGGTCCAGGTGGGATAGAGCGCCTGCAACCAACCGAACAGTGGCTTGTCGGTCATTGGCTTCCACGACCGGGTCAGGTTCTGGTAGAGGTGATGATGGGTGTTGATCAGGCCGGGCGTGATGAGGCCATCGTCGGCGGAGAGCACCCGTTCCGCTTGCGGTTGCGCATCCGTCGATGAGCCCAGCGCGCTGACCAAACCGTTGGTGATGGCAACCCAACCGCCCGACAACTCCCGTCGCTTGTCATCCATCGTTGCCACCAACCGGGCGTTGTTGACCAGCAGGTCAGCGGTGGTGGCGGGGTCAGTCACGTCCGAGGACGATAGCCACAATCTCGTCGTAGCCCGCGACCTCATGGGTCACCGGCGCGCCGGTCGTGTTGGGCTTTTCATGCGGGTTGTACCAGCAGGTGTCCAGGTCGGAGGCCACGCCCCCGGCCATATCGGAGGTGAGGCTGTCGCCAACAACCAGCATCTCCGAACGGGCTGGGTTGTTCAGCTGGGCGAACGTGTGAGCAAAGAAGGCGGGATCGGGTTTGGCGAGACCGATTTCCGCGGAAATCGACACCGCGTCGAAGTACTGATCAAGGTCATGAATCGCCATCCGCGACCGTTGCACATCGCCATAGCCATTGGTGATCAATCCCAGCCGGCACTGTTGGTTCAGGGTGACCAGCAAGTCCCGAGCCCCCGGGTACAAACCCCCGGTGCGGCCCAATTGATAACGGTAGGTGGCTGCCATCTGCGAGGCGTTGGCCGTGGGCATGGCCATCGACTGGAGATAGTCGAAACGCGCCTGATTCAAGTCGGTCAAATCCAGTTCGCCGGACTCGACCTGGGCCCACAGTGGCCGCTCACCCGAACTCAGCACTGCTTTCAGCCGCTCCACCTCGACGGGATCTTCGATGCCCTGCTCCAGCATGGCGGTGGCGAACGACTCCGCCTTCGACACGTCGAAGTCATACAACGTGTGGTCCAGGTCGAGCAGCACCACTGGGTATCTGATTGGCGGGTATCTGTTTGGCTCAGAGCTCACTGGTCCTCCAACGCGTTGAGGTAGTTGTAGATGGTGATCCGACTGACGCCCATCGCGGTGGCCACGTCATCAATGGCGCCGCGCAACAGGAATGCGCCCCGCTTCGACAGCTGACGGACCGCGGCCTGTTTGGTGGTGCGGTCCCATTGATCCAGCGGGCCATGTTCCTGTTCCAGGTTTGCCAACATTTCCGGTAGCGCCCGGTGGATGTTCTGTCCGGTCAGACGGTGAGCCAGCTGGACCCGCATGCTGGTGGCGCCTGCGGTGATGGCGCGCTGCATGGCCTCACTGATGGCGTCGGTGATCTGGCTCAGATCCCCAATGGCGGTGGACGCAAACGGGCCAAGCTCTACCGCAATGCCGCGGTCGGTGAAGGCCGACATGGCGGCCTTCACGTGCTGGCCTGGTGTGCCTTCGGTGAAAGGTTCAATCAGGAACTCGACGGCGACCGTGGGTCCAGCATCGTCTGCGGAAGGTTCCGGGTCAGCGGTGGGCACCGGACCTTTGTAGCACCGGCAACGCCGGGCGTCAGATGATGCGCCGCCGCGCGGCCCAGTGGCTGAGCTCGTTTCGATTTGAAAGCTGCAACTTGCGCAAAACCGCTGACGCGTGGGATTCCACCGTCTTGATTGAAATCGTAAGCCGGCGGGCAATCTCTTTGTACGCATACCCACGGGCGAGCAGCCGAAGAACTTCCTGCTCCCGGGCCGTCAACAGATCCAGCTCCGGGTCGGCGACTTCAGGGCCGTCGATGGAGAACGCGTCCAGAACGAATCCGGCGAGACGGGGAGAGAACACGGCGTCGCCATCGCCAACCCGTTCAATGGCGGCCACCAGATCTTCGCCGGAGATGTTCTTGGTTACATACCCGCGGGCGCCGGCCCGGATGACTTCGATCACATCATCAGCCGAGTCAGAAACCGACAACGCCAGAAAGCGCGCCGATGTTTCCGGTAGTCCGGCAATAACGGCCGGGCCATTGCCGCCGGGCAGGTGGACGTCCAGCAGCACGACGTCGGGTTCGGACTGGTTGATCACTGCGATGGCTTCGTCCACGGTGGCGGCCTCGCCAACGATGTCAACGGCGTGCCCAATCTCACTGCGAACGCCGGAGCGTACGAGGTCATGGTCGTCTACGAGAACAACTCGTTTCCTGGTCATTGGTTCTCTGCTCCTGCGCTGCTCTGCACCGGATCAACATAGGTCGTGCTGAGCTCGACTTCAGTGCCTTCCCCCGGATGAGACGTAACCACCGCGGTGCCGTCCACCCGGGCAAGTCGTCCGTGGATCGAATCGGCCAGACCTCGACGATCGTCGGGAACCACATCCGGGTCAAAGCCTTTGCCCTGATCGCGAACGAAGACGGTGAGTTTGCCGTTGGCGGCTTCCGCGAAGACATCAATCTGGTCCGCCCCGGAGTGCCGGGACGCGTTGGCCATGGCTTCCCGCGCCGCTTTGAGGAGCGCTTCACCCGCATGGTCCACCCGGCAGTCGCCAACGGCAACCACTTCGATGGGTACGCCGTGGAGCTCTTCGATCTCGGACGCGATGCCGGCCAGCGCGCCGCGCAGGTACTCATTGGTGACGGAGCTGGACCCGGCGGAGTACAGCCATTCGCGCAGTTCTCGCTCCTGGCGGCGAGCCAGCCTGGTGGTGGTGGCCGGGTCGGTGGCGTTGCGTTGAATCAGTGTCAGGGTTTGGAGCACCGAGTCGTGGAGGTGGGCCGCGACGGCGGCACGCTCGTCGGCGCGGATACGACGTAGGCGTTCTTCATTGAGTTCGGTGCCGGCCCGCCACAGCCACGGTCCGAGCATGGCAGTGAAGAACGTGAGGATGAGCAGCACGACCAGAAAAGCCACGCCGATGCTTCGTCCATCCAGCAGCATCACGACTGCAAGAGTCACGCCAGCGCCAATGAGGCCCATGCCGCCGCCAAAGCGCCGGAGCTCGCTGGGGAGTTGCCAGTCGGTGGCTGAATCGGACCACAGGACAACCAATCCGCTCATCACCAGGGCGCCCGCGCTGGCCAGCCCAAGATTGCCGGGGCCGCCCGGGATCTGGGAGAGGCCAACAAAGAGGCCGCCGAAGATGGCCATGACCCCAATGCGTGCGTGGTTTGTGTCGACGCCTTTGAGCGTCGGGGTGTAGTCAAGAGGGGTTGGGCGCCCCCGGAGCCAAAGCCACAGAAGTGGATACAACAGGAGCCCCCAGCCGGTCAGACCCACGGCGACAAACCCGGCCCGGACAAGGGCGGGTGACACGCCAACTTCGGTGGCCAGCGCGGCCGCCACGCCCCCGAGCCACCGATTGTCGGGGTCCAGCGGCGGGATGGTCCAGGTGGTTGGCGTGAGGCCCGAAGGCTCAGATTGGCCTGGCGGACCGGCCGGAAAGGCGCCCGGGGGCGCAGGAGTTGACACGACATCATCATCGCATGATCCGGTAGCCGCCACATCAGGGTCCAACCCTGATTTCACCCTGAGAACCCTGAGACCGGGAGCGCTGAAGGGCGGCAAAGATGGGGGAGATCCCCAATTGTTGCCGGGTGTGCGATTCTTGATCATTGAGTCATGGACAGCGACGAACCAATGAAGGAACAACCCACCGCCCCCGAGGTAGACAACGGCGACCCCGTCGACGGGCCGGCCACCACCTCTGGCGACGAGCCGGGCACCACCGGTGACTCTTCGGAGCTCCGAGACGTATCGGACCGTGAGATTGAGGACTTTGCCTATGGGCCGGACCTCGACGACCCGTTTGTGGACCACGCGCCGCGGGCCGACACATCGCAACGGCAACAGCCGCCACCACCGCCGGGAACCGGCCAAGGACGGGGCCAGCGGATGTCTCCGCCACCACCGGGCCGGACGACTCCCGGTCGCCGCATATACCGCCACCCCAAGGGCCAACTTGGTGGCGTCGCCAGCGGGCTGGCGCACTACCTCGCCGTCGACGTTGCGCTCATCCGATTCCTGCTGGTGCTGTCGGTGTTCACCGGCGTCATGCCCTTCCTCTACATCGCCGCGTGGATCGCCGTCCCCAAAGCTCCGGTCTGGCCGCCACCGGGCCCGGCGGCTGATCCATCGAGGGCCAGCTTGATCGAGAGCCAGGCGGTGCGGACCGCCGGACTGATCGCCGTGGGCCTGATCGTTGTTGGCAGCCTTCCCGGCGGGTTCAGTGGTCTTGTCACTGCGGTTGCGCTGGTTGGTGCCGGTGTCTGGTTGTTGAACCGCTCGCCAAAGCCCAACAATATGGGCCCTGAGCCCTACGGCGATTCCATTACTCCACCGCCACCCGGCTATCAGGACCCCTTCGACGACAACCCCTACGCCGAGCCGTGGGAGCGGCCGGCGTACGCCTACGAAACAACGGCTCCCGGTGCGGAGCCGCGGCCCCCTCGGAACTGGCGGCCGCTGAAGTGGCTTGGCGGCCTGGCCATCGTCGCCGCTCTCATACCTGTTGGGATCATTGGGCTCCTGATCACCAGTGGCGACGAGGGCGCCTTCAACGGACCAGTCGGCGAGCAGTTTGTGTCGCCGCGTTCGCTGGAGGAGGTGAACAGCTATTACGACATGACCGCGGGAGATCTGACCCTCGACCTCTCCAAGGTCAACTTCGGGGGCGAGACGCGAAGTGTTGATGTCAATGCCGGCGTTGGGCAGATCACCGTCGTGGTGCCGCCGGACGTCAAGGTTGTGCATTCGCTGGAGGCAAAGCTCGGCGAGGTCGACACGTCCCGGCTCATCGAAGACAACAGTGTGACCAACGGCCAACTGAATCTCGACGTATCACTTCGAGCCGGCGAGATCCGAATCCTGACCGGTAGCTGCGGCCCGATGAACATGATCTTCGATGCACCGGAGTTTCCCCCAATGCCGGAGATGCCGGAAGTTCCGGAGATGATCCTGGGCATCGATGACGCCGACCAGATGGAAGCGTTGGCGGAGTTCGAAGCGAGAGAGCGTCAAGTGATGGCCGAGTTTGAAGCGCGACAGCGTGGAATGCTGGCCGGCCTTGAAAACCAACGACGAGACACCATCGAAGCGTGGGCGAACGGCGACTTCACCTGCCTCGGCGGCTGACCGGTGTTCAGGCGATGGGATTCTTGTAGCTATCCAGGTACGTGATCTCTGAGACCGGGGCACGGGTTGCTGCTTTGAAGTCGGTGCCGATGGTCCAACCCACCGGGATGAGCGCGGCCTGGGTCATGTGGTCGGGGATGCCCAGCAACTCGGCGGCTTCGGCTTCTTTGCCCAGGTGGAGCGTCGTGTAGGTGCTTCCCAAACCGCGACTGCGAAGTGCGAGCTGAAAGCTCCAGATGGCCGGAACGATGGAACCCATCAAGCCGGCGACCGATGCGGTGTTGGTGTCCTGCAGTCGGCCGACGATCAATGGGATCACCATGACCGGAACCCGGTGGAGGTTCTCGGCCAGGTACAGCGCAGAGGTCATGACCCGACCGGTTTGGCTGCCCTCTTCCACCCCCTCGGCGGCGGACTCAAGGTAGGCGCCGCCCACTTCGTTGTAGAGGTCGGCGAGGGCCTGCTTTTTGGCAGCGTCCCGAACGACCATCCAACGCCAGCCCTGCTGGTTGCTCCCGGTGGGCGCCTGCACGGCGAGCTGGAGACACTCAAGGAGCACCTCGTCGGAGACCTCCCGGTCCATGTCCAGCCGCTTCCGGACCGCACGGGTGGTGGACAACAGCGCATCAACTTGTTCAAGATCAAATTCCATTGCCCCAGCTTCCCACAGTGTTGTCACGGCGTTGACGGTTTGAACCGCTGCTGCGCCTGCTGGCGGCGAGCGTGAGCTGGCATCGGAAGACAGATCTATTCTCTCGGTATGGAATTTGACCTCATGACCGGGGCCTCCACCTGGGCCGATACGGCCGAGCTGGCCCGCACGTTGCAGGACCTCAACTTCTCCGGGGTGCTGTACACCGAGACCAGTCAGGTGCCGTGGATGCAGATTACGGCGGCTGCGCTGGCGGCGCCGGAGTTGTATTTCACCACCGGCATTGCGGTTGCGTTTCCGCGAAGTCCCATGGTGACCGCGTCGGTGGCATGGGAGCTTGCGGCCAACACCAACGGACGATTCCGTCTTGGCTTGGGAAGTCAGGTCCAGGCCCATGTTGAGCGGAGATATTCGTCCGAATTCTCCAAACCGGCCGCTCGGATGCGCGACTACGTGCTGGCGGTCAAAGCGTGCTTTCGGGCCTTCAGCGGCGACGAGCGACTCCGTCACGAGGGTGAGTTCTACAACCTGAGCCTGCTGCCTCGGGACTGGACGCAACCGCCCCATGACCACGAAATGAAGGTCGACATTTCGGCGGTCGGCCCGCTGATGACCCGAGTGGCCGGCGAAGTGGCGGACGGGATCCACGTTCACCCGCTGCACTCGATGGCCTACATCAACAATCGACTCCTGCCTGATGTGGCAACCGGCGCAGCCAACGCTGGTCGCAACGTTGAGGAGATCGAGCTGATCATCCCGGTGTTCGCGTGTCCGGGCGATACCCCCGAAGAGCGCGAGCCCTATGTGAAGGTGGCCAAGCGTCAGATTGCCTTCTACGGAAGCACCCCCAACTATGCGTTTCAGTTTGACGACCTGGGATTCGACGGGACCACCAGCCGCATCCGGGAGAAGATGAAGGCCGGCGATCTGGACACCATTGGCGATTGCATCACCGATGAGATGCTGGAGCACTTTGGACTGGTGGCGCGGTGGGATGAGATGGCCGACCGGTTGAACGAGCGGTATCAGGGCACCGCATCCCGAGTGGTGATGTACCTGGCCGAATCGCACATTCGCAGGGACACCATCCACCGGGCCAGGTGGGGCGAAGTGGCCGCCGCGGTCCGGAGGTCCTCATGACGACCCGCGTGGCGCTGGTGACTGGCGGTGCGAGCGGGATTGGTCGGGAAATCTGCCTTGCTCTGGCCAGAGACGGCCGGCAGGTGGCGGTGGCCGACATTCAGGCGGACGCAGCTGCGGCGACGGCGGCCGCAATCACCGACGCCGGTGGCTACGCAATATCGGTACGCATGGATGTCACCTCGACCACCTCAGTGCAGGACGCTTACCTGGAAGTCGTCGATCGGTTGGGCGCGGTGGAGATTCTGGTCAACGCCGCAGGGTGGGACAAGTTCATGAAGTTTGTGGAGACCGACGAGGACTTCTGGGACAAGATCATCGACCTCAACTTCAAAGGCATGTTGCGCACCACCCACATCTGTGTGCCGCCGATGATCGCAGCCGGTTGGGGCCGGATCGTGAACATCTCCTCCGATGCCGGGCGTGTGGGCTCATCGCTCGAAGCCGTCTACTCGGGGGCCAAAGGTGGCACGATTGCGTTCAGTAAGACCCTGGCTCGGGAGGTTGCTCGAAAGGGCGTCACCGTGAACGTCGTGTGTCCCGGCCCGACCGACACGCCGCTGCTGACCGAGATCGCCGAGGCCAATGCCGACAGTGACCGGGTGATCGGCGCCATGGCCAATGCGACGGCCATGAAACGGCTGGGAACCGCAGAAGAAGTAGCCCCCGCCGTGGTCTACTTCGGATCCGAAGCTGCGAGCTTCACCACCGGTCAGACGCTCTCGGTCTCCGGCGGACTGACTATGGCGTAGCCGAGTTCTGGTCGGGCTGTGCTTCGATGGGGGCCACCGTGAACATCAACGCCACCACGCCAAACAGCGCGGCGCCGGCCACCATCGCAAACGACGTTGAGGTCGCGGCGAAGAGCGCGGACGCGGCGAGCGGCCCCACGACCTGCCCCAGCCGCACGCTCGATACCCATGCGGCAATCACCGAGGCGCGATCCTCGGCCGCTGGGGCCGACGCGACCACATCCTGGAGGGTGGAAATGGTCAGGCCGTCACCCAATCCGTAAAGCAGCTTGGCAATCACGACCCCGATGATGACCGGTGAGAGCCCGACGCCGAGAGAGGCAATGGCGATCCCGACGCTGGACAGAACCAGAAGTCGGCGGAGGGGAATGATGGCACGAACGCGGGCCACGTTGAACGAGGCGAACGCAGCCCCCGCAGCCGAGCTTGAAAGCACAAGACCCCGAGCGCCTGGTCCAAGGCCAAACTCGTTCTCCAGATGCACGGGCAGCGCGGTGAGGAAGACGCCAAAGATCACCACGAACAGCAGGAAGCCGGCAATCAGTGCGGTCAGGACCCGGGGGTCGCGAATGGCTCGGCGAGCTCCTTGCAGCTGCGCTCCCAGTGTTCGCGCCGCCTCCGGGACCGTGTTGGGCAACTTGATTGCAACCGCTGCGGCCACCACCGCCGCCAGTCCGGACAAGCCGAGCGACCATCGCCAGCTGGACACGCTCGCCACGAGGCCTGATACCGACGGGAGTATTGCAAGCGCCATTGTCAACACTGCCGAGTTGCGGCCAATGAGCCTGGTTCGGGTCTCACCTTCCCAATTGTCTGCAATCAGCACCACGGCCAGATTGATCAAACCGGCGGAGCCAACGCCCTGCACCAACCGGGCGGCAATCAGAACGCCAAACGTGGGAGCGATTGCGGCGCCCAATCCGCCGATGGTGAACACAACCAGGCAGGGGAGGAGTACCTGCCGGCGACCGAAGCGATCGGCCAGAACCCCCACCACCGGCGCCAGCACAATCCCCGGCGATGGACCCGAGGCCACCAACAGACCCGCTCGACTGTCCGGCTGGCCCAGATCGGCGAGGATGTCGGGGATGTTGGGCGTCACCAGACTGTTGGCCAGAATCCCGGCCAGGGTGATCGAATAGATCAACCAGATGGAAGGCCGCCGCACCTCGGTCACGATAGGTGGCGATGTCATACTTGGGTCGTGAATGACAATTTTGAGCTCCATGACGTGCACATCGATATCGATCGGTTGTCCGCACGCTTGGCCGACCTGGCGGCCATCGGCGCAATTGAGGGGACCGAAGGGTGTGCTCGGCTGGCTTTGACCGACGAAGACAAGGCCGGCCGAGACCTGGTGGTCACATGGATGCGTGACCTGGGGATGACGGTGACCATCGACGGCATTGGCAACGTGGTGGGAACCATGGCGGGCAGGACCGCCGGACCGCCGGTGATGTGCGGCAGCCATATTGACACGGTCCGTACCGGTGGCCGCTACGACGGCAACCTTGGAGTGTTGGCCGGCCTGGAGATTGTGGAGGTTCTTCAGACCGCAGGAATCACTCCCGAACGGCCCCTGGCGGTGGCGTTCTTCACCGACGAGGAGGGCGCCCGCTTTGCTCCCGACATGTTGGGCAGCCTGGTCTATGTGGGTGGGATGGCGCTGGAAGAAGCTTTGACCATCGAGGGCATCGACGGACCGACTGTTGGTCAGGAGTTGGTGCGCATCGGTTACGACGGCCCGGCTCCACTACCGGGGGCCGCTCCCCATGCTTTCATCGAGTTGCACGTTGAGCAGGGTCCGGTGCTGGAGGCCGAGGGAATCACCGTGGGCGCCGTCGATGGCGTGCAGGGAATCTCGTGGCAGGAGGTGACGGTGACCGGCCAGTCCAATCATGCGGGCACCACGCCCATGAACCTGCGCAAAGACCCGGGATTCGTTGCCGCCTCGTGCGTCAAGTTCGTCCGGGAGCTGGTTCTTGATCTTGGGCACCCGCAGGTCGGCACCGTGGGCCGTGTGGAGTTTGCGCCCAACCTGGTCAACGTCGTGCCCGCGTCCGCCGTGTTCACCGTGGACCTGCGCAACACCGACGAGCGGGTGCTTCAGGAGGCCGAGCGTCGCTTTGGGGAGTTCCTTACCACCGCCGCCGAAGCTGAAGGATGCACGGTCGAGACTCGAGAGCTGGCTCGATTTGAACCCGTGATCTTTGATCCAACGGTGGTCAACATGGTGGCGTCCGCCGCCGCGGCGCTGGGACACAGCGTCAAGCAGATGCCATCAGGAGCTGGCCACGATGCACAGATGCTGGCGCGGGTCTGTCCCACCGCCATGGTGTTCACCCCCAGCGTCAACGGCCTCAGCCACAACCCGGCCGAGTACACCTCACCCGAAGATCTGGAGGCCGGCGCCAACGTCATGCTTCAGGTCATGCTGGCCCTGTCCGCAACCTGAGCGGGATTCATCCGCAGGAGGGGTTCGACCCTCCAGGCCAACCGCCGCTCCACCACGTCCCGCCTCAAACCGGGGTTTGGGATTTTACAAAACGTAAAGGGCAGGGTGTACTTGCCGGATGGCCCACGAAACCGCTCCGCTGACCCCGATGTCCATGGCGGCGTTGCTGCAACGCATCGAGCATGAGTGGACGACGCGGAAGAAGATCTTTGATCTTCCAACGGCTCGCATCTGGAAGCCCGAGGACGATATCGACCTGAGCTTTGAGTTCCTGGGGCGCCGGTGCGCAACGCCGGTTGGCCCGGCGGCTGGTCCCCACAGCCAGTTGGCCCAGAACATCGTGCTGTCGTGGTTGGGAGGATCCCGACTCTTCGAGTTGAAGACGGTGCAGATCCTGGACGAGCTGGAGATTGCTCGACCGTGCATTGACATGCAGACCATTGGCTACAACATCGAGTGGAGTCAGGAACTGAAAATTCCCCAAAGCCTCACCGAGTACGTGAAGGCTTCGATGCTCATTGAGATGTTGCAGCAGTGGGAACCATTGGCGGAACACGTTGGACCAAACCCCGGGCCGTGGGTGTTTGACATGTCGGTGGGCTACGACTTGGCCGGCATCTCCACTCCGGAGGTTGCCAGCTTCATTGGAGGTATGGCCGACGCCACCGCCGAGGTGAACGCACTGCGCTCTGAAATTGCCTCCAGCGAGGGAGCGTTTGCCGCCATGGCGGATATGGACTTCACCACCCAGATTTCGGACACCCTCACGCTCAGCACATTCCACGGGTGTCCGCCCGATGAAATTGAATCGATCACCAGACACCTGATTGACGAGCACGACCTGGACGTCATCGTGAAACTCAACCCCACGCTGCTGGGGTACGAACGGGTGGCGGCGGTTGTCAACGACGCACTGGGCTACACCGATGTTTCAGTCAAGCAGGAGGCCTTTGAGCAGGACCTGCAGTTCGACCGGGGGATCGAGTTGATTGGCGAGTTGAACGAGTACGCAAAGGCCCGCCATCATCGGTTTGGGATCAAGCTGACCAACACGCTGGTGGTCAACAACACCAAACAATGGATGCCCGAAGACACGATGTACCTTTCTGGTCCGCCGCTGCACGTGCTGGCCTCGTCGTTACTGGTGGAGTTGCAGAACGCGCTCCCCGGACTGTTGGCGGTCCCCGGCCATGACGGCGAGATAATGGTCAGCTTCAGCGCCGGCGTCACCAAGGACAACATGGCCGACACCATCGCCATGGGCGTGAACCCGGCCACCGTGTGTTCGGACCTGCTCAAGCCCGGTGGCTATGGTCGACTGCAGCCGATGCTGCGCGAGCTGGCGAAAGCGATTCGGGACTCCGGCGCCCACAACCTGACCGATTGGCGACAGGCTTGTCAGAAGGAAGCGGTTGCCGGCGGGCACCCAAGTACGGCCGCCAAACACGTGGATGCGATTCTGCATCCCGACGGAGTGGAGCCGTACCACCTTCGAGGCAATGAGAAGCTGCCCCGGGCCGTCGACCACGACCTGGAGATGTTTGGTTGCGTGGCGTGCAACTTCTGCGTGACCGTGTGTCCCAACGATGCGTTCTTTTCGATCCTGACGCCGGACTGGTTGAAGGAAGACCTTGGTGACGGCGCTGGCCGCCAGCAGTACATGGTCCTGAGCGAGCTGTGCAACGAGTGTGGCAACTGCATGACCTTCTGCCCCGAAGAGGGCGACCCTGCGGTCATCAAGCCGCGGTTGTACACCGATGCCGACCTGTTTGCCCAACGGTCATCGCAAGGTCAGAGCTTCTTGCTGAGTGCCGACGGTGTGGTGGGCAATTTGGTCCAGGACGACCAGGTCTCGTTGGTGGACCGACTGCTGGCAACCACCAAAGGCAATCCGCTCCGATGATGACGACCGGCGCGGCTTACGGCTGCGCCGGCACCATTGGATAGCGCAGGCCGGCCAGGGATTGCACCACGCGAATGACCTGGTAGCTGTAGCCGGCTTCGTTGTCGTACCAGACATAGAGAATGCAGCGTTTTCCGTCGGTGATGGTGGCGCTGCCGTCCACAACGCTGGCCCGGTCGGTGCCCACCAGATCCGACGACACGATCTCGGTCGATGACGTGTAGTCAATCTGATTCCGGAGCGGACCGTCCAATGATGTTTTGCGAAGGAACGTGTTGACCTGCTCCTTGTTCACATCGGTTTCGAGATTCAGATTGAGGATGGCGAGCGACACGTTGGGCGTGGGGACGCGGATGGCGTTCCCGGTGAGCTTGCCATCCAGCTCCGGTAAGGCTTTGGCCACCGCGGTCGCGGCCCCGGTGGTGGTGATCACCATGTTCAGCGGAGCGCTTCGACCGCGGCGCTCTTTGGAGTGGTAGTTGTCGGTCAGGTTCTGATCGTTTGTGTAGGCGTGCACGGTCTCGAGGTGGCCGTTGACAATGCCAAACCTGTCGTTGATGGCTTTGAGTGCCGGGACGATTGCGTTGGTCGTGCAGCTGGCCGCAGAGAGCACATTGTCTTCGGCGTCAATGTCGCCGTCGTTGACGCCAAAGATGATGTTCTTGACGTCGCCTTTGCCCGGAGCGGTCAGCAGCACCTTGCTCACGCCTTCGGACTTGAGATGTTCGCTCAAACCGTCCCGGTCGCGCCACATGCCGGTGTTGTCCACCACGATCGCATTGCTGATCCCATGAGCGGCGTAGTCCACATCCGACGGCGACTTTGCGTAGATCAACTGGATGGGATTGCCGTTGGCAATGATCTGGTCTTTGTCCTGGTCGATGGTGATGGTTCCGGCGAATGGTCCATGGATCGAATCGCGACGCAGAAGGCTGGCTCGCTTGGCCAGGTCGTCCGGTTTGCCCGGCCTCAGAACAATGGCTCGAAGTCGAAGCTTTTCGCCGCTGCCGGTCTTGCTGATCAGGATGCGGGCGAGCAGTCGGCCGATACGGCCAAAGCCATACAGCACCACGTCGGTGGGCTGGGTCAGCATCCGACCAGCGCCGGTCATGATCGTGCTCAGCCGATCCGCCAGAAAATCGGCGGCCGTCATGTCGGTAGCGTTGGCGGTCCAGTCGCTGGCGAGCTTCCCGATGTCCACCCGGGCCGAGTCAAGATCCATGGTCGCCATGGCTTCCAGAAGCGGCAGGGTCGACGCCGGTGACAGCTCGGAGCCGGTGACCTGCCGGGCGAAGCGATGCGCTTTGAGGATCCGAACCACCGACTCGCCCGTGATGGTCTGACCGTAGATCTTGAGCACCACATCGCGGTCTCGGTAGAGCCGGCCGAGCAGCGGAACCATCGCTTCGGCCATGGATTCGTTGGCCCGCCACTGTTCAAAGGTTGCGCGGGTCGATTCGTTCATCCTCAAGCCTCGTTGCGTGGGGTTCGTTACCGGAAGGTTGCTTGCGAGAGCCTCGCAATGTTTCGCCGCCAACCCTAACGTTGGCGCATGGAGAGCCCAAGGATGATCACAGTTGGCGCTGCGCAGTTGGGTCCGATAGCCCAGACGGAGAGCCGGGCCGAGGTTGTCGAACGCCTTCTGATGTTGCTGCGCCAGGGTGCAGACAAAGGATGCGAGCTGGTGGTGTTTCCTGAGCTGGCGCTCAGCACGTTCTTTCCCCGGTGGTTCACCGAAGACGTGGGCGGGCACGACCACTACTACGAGACCGCCATGCCCGGGCCCGAGACCCAGGTGCTCTTTGATTCCGCCAAGGAGCTTGGCGTGGGGTTTGCGCTGGGCTATGCCGAGCTGACCGAACCGGACACCGATGGTGTGGTCCACCGTTTCAACACGACCGTGCTGGTGGGATGCGACGGCAGCATTGTCGGCAAGTTTCGCAAAGTCCACATTCCTGGTCACGAAGCAGATGAGCCATGGCGACCGTTCCAACATCTTGAGCGCCGCTACTTCGAAGAGAGCGACGAAGGTTTCCCGGTGTGGCGGGCCTTCGGTGGGATCATGGGCATGGCCACCTGCAACGACCGACGGTGGCCTGAGACCTACCGGGAGATGGGGCTGCAGGGCGTTGAGATGATCCTGATCGGCTACAACACGCCCATTCACTACGCGCCTGATCCGGGCCAGAACGCACTGCAGGGATTTCACAACCACCTGTGCATGCAGGCCGGTGCGTATCAGAACGGCACCTGGGTGGTTGGGGTGGCCAAAGGCGGAACCGAAGAGGGCGTGGAGTCACTGGCGCAGTCAGCCATCATTGCGCCGTCGGGTCAGATCGTGGCGCAGGCGGTGACCACCGGCGACGAGCTGATTGTGGCGCAGTGCAATCTGGACTGGTGTGCGCATTACAAGGACACCCTGTTTGACTTCGGCCGCTACCGGCGCCCCGAGCTCTACCAGCGCATCACCGGCCAGAAGGGTGTCGTGCTTCCGCCGGTCTGACTGACTGCAAGGATTGGGGTCATGTACCCCGGACACCACGCCATCACCCATCCTGACCGCCCGGCTTTCATCATGGCGTCGACGGGCGCCAACGTGAGCTTCCGCGATTTCGAAGCGCGGTCCAACCAGTTTGCCCACCTGCTTCGAAGCCACGGGCTCAGCAACGGCGATCACTACTCCATCTTCATGGGGAACAACGACCGATACCTGGAGACCTGTGCCGGGGGCGAACGCACCGGGATGTACTACACGTGCATCAACTCCTATCTCAAAGCCGACGAACTGGCCTACATCCTCAATCACAGCGAGTCCCAGATCCTGGTGACCTCGGCGGAGAAACAGGCGGTCGTCGAAGAAGCGCTGATCGAGTGCCCCAAGGTCCGGGTGGTGCTGGTGGTCGGGGGAGCCGATGCCTTCACCTCTGAGATCGCCGAGGACTACGCAACTGCCATCGCGCCCATGGCGACGGAGCCGGTTGAGAATGAGTTGCTTGGTACGCCGATGCTGTACTCGTCAGGCACGACGGGCCGACCGAAGGGCATTCTGCGACCGCTGCCCGAGCAGCCGCCGGCGGAGACGCTTCCGGTGTTCGCATTCCTGAACCAGCTCTGGCACTACCGCGACGACATGATCTATCTCTCGCCCGCGCCGCTGTACCACTCTGCACCGCAGGCGGCGGTGAATCTGACCCTCCGCAACGGCGGAACGGTGGTCATCATGGAACGCTTCGATCCGCTGGCGTACCTGAAGGCCATCCAGGAGTATCAGGTCACCCACAGTCAACTGGTGCCCACCATGTTCAGCCGCATGCTCAAACTGCCTGAAGAGGATCGCAACCGGTACGACCGCTCGTCGCTGGAGATTGCCATTCACGCGGCGGCCCCGTGCCCGGTGCAGGTCAAACACGACATGATCAAATGGTGGGGGCCCATCATTCACGAGTACTACGGCGCAACCGAAGCGGTCGGATTCACGGCCTGCAACTCCGAGGAATGGCTGGCGCATCCCGGCACGGTTGGCAAGGTCATCATGGGTGACCTGCACATCCTTGATGACGATATGAATCCGCTGCCGACCGGGGAACCCGGCACCATGTGGTTCAAGACCGCCTCGCCCTTTGAGTACTTCAATGATCAGGACAAGACGGCGGAGTCGTCGTCACCGGACGGTTCGATGACCACGGTGGGCGACGTCGGCTATCTCAACGACGATGGCTTCCTCTTCCTGACCGACCGCAAGACGTTCATGATCATTTCGGGCGGGGTGAACATCTATCCGCAGGAGACCGAAGATGTCCTGATCACCCATCCCAAGGTGTACGACGCGGCGGTGTTTGGGGTGCCGAACGTCGACCTGGGGGAGGAAGTCAAGGCGCTGGTGCAGCCCATGCCGGGCGTGGATGGTGACGAGGCACTCACTGCCGAGCTGCTTGCGTTTTGCACCGAAAGCCTGTCGAAGCAGAAGGTCCCGCGCTCCATTGATTTCGAAGCCGAACTGCCGCGCCTCCCAACCGGCAAGTTGTACAAGCGCCAGCTTCGCGATCGCTATTGGGCCGACGGTCCAAACCGACTTGTCTGAACTGTCTGAACTGTCTGAACTGTCTGTGCGTTCAGGCCGTGCCCGTCCAAGGCTCGCCAAACGAATCCTGAAACGCCATTGCTGACGGCGGTTGGCGGTTGATCGAGCCGTGACCGCCGCCGACGGGCAGGCCAATCGGCACCATGGCCGCGGTTGCCCAACCTTCGGGGATATCCAGAGCCTCCATGACTGCGGCTTCGTCGAGGCAGTGGAGCGTGGTGAGAACACAACCCACGCCTTCGGCCACGCAGGCCAGCATGGCGTTCTGTACCGCCGGGTAGATCGAGCCGCCACCAACCAGGCTCATCCGGTCCAGGTGGGAGTCGGTGGCCATCATGTTGGCGGGGTTGGCAATGAACATCAGAATGGCCGGGGCGTCGGCCAGGTGCTCGGCCAGATGGTCGCCGGCAGCGATTGTTCGAGCGAACCTGGCGTCCGCCTCCTCGGCGCGCGTGTCCGCACCACCGGATTGGGTTGCTGCCAGGGCATCTCGCCGCTTGGCGATGTAGCGCTCCCACTGCGGCCGATACACGGCCTGCAACTTCGCCTTGCGTTGGGGGTCCTGAACCACAATGACGCGCCATGGCTGAACGTTGCCTCCGGTGGGCGCCCAGCATGCGGCCTGCAGGATGCGTTCGATGACGTCGTTGGGGAGCGGGTCCGGCCGAAGGCGGCGCACCGCCCGGAGCGTGCTCATCGTTTGGTACAGGTCAGCGCCATGTGTGAGCTTCATCGGGTAGTCATCCTTGTTCGACGCCATCAGAAGAGCATCGCACAGCCGATGACGTGCTGATCCACCGGGCCGAATGAGTGGTGCCGGAGCTTTACATTTTGTAAAGTGGCATATTCGCTGTCAGGAGTACGCATGACCACCACCGAGCCGACTCCGACCAATACGGTCCCCGGGGCTGCCACCTCTGAGACGCCGGTTGCTTTCACCCTGAACGGGTCTGCCGCCCAGATATCGGGCCCCCATGAACACCTGCTTGCCGCGCTGCGCGACGAACTGCATGTTTTTTCGCCCAAAGACGGATGTTCGCCCACCGGCCAGTGCGGCTGCTGCACGGTTCTGGTTGACGGGAAAGCCCGGGTTGCCTGCCAGACCTCCATGGAGAAGACGGCCGGGTCTGAGGTCCTCACTCTCGAAGGGATCAGCGACGCCGAGCGCCACGCGTTCGCCACCGCGTTCGCCGCATTTGGCGCCCTGCAATGCGGCTTCTGCACCCCGGGCATCATCGTCCGAACCAAGTCGATGTTGGACAAGGCCACACCGGAGAAGCCGCTGACCCGCGAGCGCGCCGCCCGGCTGCTGGGCGGAAACCTCTGCCGCTGTACCGGCTACACCAAAATTCTGGATGCAGTCGAAGCGCTTGCCAAGAACGAAGTTCCCGTCGCGGTTCAGCCCCGGGGGGTTGGCACCCGAGGCATCAAGTATGAGGCCGCTGCGCTCAGCCTCGGCGACCGCCCGTTCATCGATGACATGGTTCCCGCAGGTCTGGCCCATGGTGCGTTCAAGCTGGCCGACCATGCCCGTGCTGACGTTCTGGCCATCGACACGTCGCAGGCCGAAGCCGTTCCCGGAGTGGTGCGGGTGCTCACCGGCGCCGATGTCCCGGGCGAGTTGCGAAGCGGTCTGATCCACAAGGACTGGCCCGTCTTCATTCCGGTTGGTGGCCGAACCAGCTACCTGGGCGATGTGCTGGCCATGGTGGTTGCCGAAGATCGACCCACCGCTCGGCGGGCGGCTGAACTCATTGAGGTCAGCTACCACGTGCTCGACCCGATTGTGAATCCGGCCGAAGCCATTGCCACCGACGAACCGGCCGTGTGGACCTTGGACGGCAACACCCTGAGCACGTCCACCTACACCCGCGGCGATGCCGAAGCCGGCCTTGCGAACGCCGCGCACCGGGTGACCGAGACCTTCCAAACGCAACGCATCGACCACGCATTTGTCGAACCCGAGTCCACGCTGGCGGTGCCGGTTGCCGCCGGTGAACCTCTGCCGCTCACCAACGGCGACACCGCGGGCGACCCGACCGACTTCCACCGGCTGATGGTCTATTCCGGTGGTCAGGGCATATGGGATGACCGCAACGACATTGCCCGCATCCTGGCCGTTGACCCGCAGACGATTGTGACCGAACTGGTCAGCAACGGTGGCGCGTTCGGCGGTAAAGAGGACATGTCCAACCAGGGGCAAACTGCGCTGGCGGCGTGGCTGCTGCGGCGTCCGGTCAAGACCACCTTCAGCCGGGAAGAGTCCTTCCTTGTTCACACCAAGCGCCATCCCATCCGTATGGAGTACGACGCGGGGTGCGATGCTGACGGAAAGCTCACTGGACTGCGCGTGCGAATGATCGGTGACTCCGGTCCTTACGCCTCGGTGGGCATGAAGGTCCTGGAGCGAGCCGCAGGACATGCCTGTGGTCCCTACGAGAACCCCAACATCGATGTGGAGGCCATTGCGGCTCGAACCAACAATTCGGTGTGCGGCGCGTTTCGCGGGTTCGGGGCCAACCAGGCGCAGTTCGCCATGGAAGGGGTCATGGATCGCCTGGCCCAGATGGTTGGCATCAGCGGCTGGGAGATGCGCAAACGCAACGTGATCAGGCCCGGTGTGGTCTGGGGACCCGGCCAACCAATGGACGACGGGTGCCTGGGGGCCGAAGCCTGCCTGGATGCGGTCAAACCCGCGTACGACCAGGCGATGGCCGCCGGCAAGGCGGTGGGCCTTGGTCTGGGATTGAAGAACTCGGGACTGGGCAATGGCTTCAAAGAGATCGCCAAGGCCGTTGTCCACTTCCGCCCGGACGGCAAAGTTGAAGTCCGCCACTGCTGGACTGAGATGGGCCAGGGCGTACACACCGTGGCGTTGCAGGTGGCCGTCGAAGAACTGGACGTCGCGCCCGAGTCGATCGAAGTCATCGTGGACTCAACCCGGGAGCTGGGAGCGGGACAGACCACCGGTAGCCGAGGCACGCTCATGGGCGCCGGCGCAGTTGCCGATGCCTGCGCCAAAGCCAACGAAGCCGGCCGCCAGATTGGGGTGGACTACGAGGGCGAGTATCGGGTGGACTGGACCAACTCGTTGAGTGAGGGGCTGGAGAATCCCATCATCCACTCGACCTTTGGTTACGCCGCCCAGATGATCGTGATGGATCCTGATTCGGGCGTCATTGAGAACGTGGTTGCGGCCCACGACGTTGGCCGGGCCGTCAATCCGCTGCTGTGCGAAGGCCAGGTGGAAGGCGCGGTCCACATGGGGCTCGGTTACGCCATGTCCGAAGGTTTCCCGTGTGACGAAGTTGGCCGGCCGCTCAACACCACGCTGCGAAGCTTGGACATCATTCGGCCCAAGGACATGCCGCCGGTCCAGGTGATCCTGGTGGAATCGCCCGAACCGAATTCGCCCTACGGCATCAAGGGCGTGGGCGAAATTGGTCTGGTGCCCACTGCCGGTGCGGTGGCGGCGGCAATGCACGCGCTCGACGGTGAGTGGCGCAACGAACTGCCGTTGGTGAACGAAGCCAACCGGGAGCGCGCCAGTGCCTGGAACCCTCATGACTGAGCTGGCCGCCAACCAGACCCCGGGCATGGTCTGCGCGCACAACCACTTCTATTCGGCGTTGGCCCGTGGCATGCCGGCGCCACCGCGAACCCCAACCGAGTTTCTTGAGATTCTGGAACTGGTCTGGTGGCGTTTGGACATGGCGCTGGACCACTACACCATCGAGTGGTCAGCCAAGCTGGCCGCACTCACGGCGCTGGAGAACGGTTGCACCGCAATCATTGACCATCACGAATCCCCCAACATGATCGACGGGTCGCTGTCGGTGATTGCGGATGCGTGCGCCGAGGTGGGAGTGCGCGTCAACTGCGCGTACGGCGTGACCGATCGGCACGGACCGGAAGGGGCCGCCGCCGGGTTGGCGGAGAACGACCGGTTCTTGGCCGCCGGCGGCCGGGGGATGGTGGGACTGCATGCGGCGTTCACCTGCGAACCCAACACCATTGCTGCGGCGGCAGAGATGGCGGTCAAGCACGGCGTTGGGGTCCACGTGCATGTGAGTGAAGGTGCCAACGACACTTGGCAGGACCTGGTGGGTCACACCACCGACGATTGGCTGATCATTCACGGGGTGCACCTGCCCGACGATCACGGACTCAACGGCACGATCGTCCATAACGCCCGGTCCAACATGAACAACGCGGTCGGCTACGCCAACCCGCAACGATTCACCAATCCGGTTGCGCTCGGAACCGACGGCATCGGCAGCGACATGATCGACGAGTTTCGCGTCGCTTTTGTCAAAGCCCGCGAGCATGACGTGACCACGACGCCGGACACCATCTGGCAATGGCTCGACAACGGCCGGACTTTGTTTCCCGAGACCGAAAACGATCGCGTGACCTGGAACTACGCACCGATGGATCCGTGGCGGCTGGCCTACACCACCGGCGTTCGCCCGGTGGAGGTCCAGATGGACAACGAGGTTGTCTGGGCCAACGGCGCGCCAACCAAAATCGACGCCGACGAAATTCGACACAAAGCGGCCGAAGCCGCACAGACCTTGTTCAAAAAACTGGAAGCCTGATGCCCACCGCAATGACCACTGACACGACCACCAAGACATCTGACCATGAGTCCAAGCTTGCCGTCTTCGGCGAGTTCGCCCCGGACGGCAAGCCGGCCTATGACAACGCGGTGCAGCGCTTCCGCGAACAGAACATCGTGCTGCCAACCTTTGCCCAGTTGCGGGATCCGTCGACCATTCCGTCGACCATCGTTGAGCAACTGTCCGAGGTGGACAAGGACGCGGCTGACCCCCGCAACCTCTTTCGGGTCCACTGGTACAACCAACACGCCGACGCCCCGGGAGAGAACTTCCCCGGCTTTGTTGACGTGCCCACCCACATCGAGCTGCCCGGAGAACTGACCGGGGTGGACGCTCGCATTGTGTTGGCGTTTGGCAACCGGTTCCCGATGATCCGCGCCCACAAGGTGCTGGCCGCCTACTCCTGCCTCGTTGCTCGTCTGGTGACCGGTCGATTTGATCCGACGGCCAACCGGGCGATCTGGCCATCAACGGGCAACTACGCGCGCGGCGGAATTGCCATCTCCAAGATCATGAACTGTCGCGGCGTGGCCATTCTCCCGGAGGGCATGAGCCGCGAGCGCTTCGAATGGCTCGAACGATGGACCACCAACCCGGACGAGGACATCATCAAAACGTTCGGCACCGAGAGCAACGTCAAAGAGATCTACGACGCATGCAATGAGCTGGCGCTCGACCCCACCAACGTGATCCTCAATCAGTTCAGCGAGTTCTCCAATCATCTGGGCCACTACGCGGTCACCGGTCCGGCCATGGAGGCGGTCTTCCATCACGTCACTGCCACCACCGGTGGGAACCTTGCCGCGTTTGTTTCGGCATCGGGCTCTGCAGGAACCCTCGGCGCAGGCGACTACCTCAAAGATGCGCACGGCGCCCGCATCGTTGGTGTTGAAGCACTCGAGTGCCCCACGATGCTGCACAACGGATTTGGCGATCACAACATCCAGGGGATCGGCGACAAGCACGTTCCGCTCATCCACAACGTCACCAACACCGACATGGTCGTGGGCGTCAGCGATGACTCCACCAACCGCCTGGACATCCTGTTCAACACGCCGGCCGGAAAGCAGCTTCTGTCAGAGAGGGGCGTGAACCCGGAGCTGACCAACATGCTGGTGGACTTCGGCTACTCCTCGATCTGCAACACCCTGGCCGCCATTACCGCAGCCAGGGAATGGGGCCTTGGCAGCGATGACGTGATCGTCTCCGTCGCTACGGACGGTTCGGACCTCTACAACTCCGATCGCGAACGGATCATGTCCACGCACTTTGCCGGCGGTTTTGATGAGGCCGCGGCAGCGGAGACCTTCGACAATCACCTCGCGGGTCTACCCACCGAAGCCATGGAGATGGGAGAGCTCGAACGCCAACGGGTGTTCAACCTCGGCTACTTCACCTGGGTGGAGCAGCAGGGCGTGGAGCTCGATGACTTCGAAGTTCGTCGAAGCCAGGACTGGTGGAACGGGCTTCGGCCGTTGGTTGACCAGTGGGACGCGATGATCGAGGAGTTCAACGCCGCAACCGGCGCCTCTCATGGCTGACCCGGTCACGCGTGAAGTGAATCCGTTCCTCCGTTTTCGAGAGCGACTTGATTCCTACGCGGCGGTAACCGAGGGGCGCATGTCCGACGACCGGTTTGTGGACATCGTCTCCTCTCTGGATGCCGCCGTTGCCGGCGTGGAAGGTCATGGATTTGTCGAGACGCCGGTGGTCTCGGGCGCGTCGCTGGCCACCGCCGCGGGGATTGAGGCGGACCTGTGGATCAAGGCCGAGCCGCACAACGTTGGCGGCTCCCACAAGGCGCGACATCTCATGGGCGTGGCGATTCACCTGCTGGTCAACGAAGCGTTGGGCGAACCCAGAACCGAGCGCCTCGCCATTGCCAGCTGCGGTAATGCAGCCATGGGGGCCGGGGTCATTGCGGCGGCCATGAAACGTCCACTGGATGTGTTTGTTCCCGTCTGGGCTGACCAATCGGTTGTCTCGCGCTTGACCGAACTTGGCGCGGCCGTGAGGTCGTGTGAACGACGGGAGGGAGAGGCCGGCGACCCCGCCTACCTTCGCTTTCGGGAGGCGGTGGCCGCCGGAACGGCGGCGTCGTTCAGCGTGCAGGGGACCGACACTCCGGCCGCCTTTGATGGCGGGCGCACATTGGGCTGGGAGCTGGCTGAGCAGGTTCCGGCCATCGATGCGTTGTACATCCAGGTGGGCGGCGGAGCGCTGGCGACTGCGGTCTCCATGGCGGTGCCTGATGCTCGGCTGCACCCGGTTCAGGCCCAGGGATGTGCGCCGCTGCGACGGGCTTGGGACCTGCTGGCGCCTGACTTTGACTTTGCTCATGCGGCGGCCGAACCCCACACCTACATGTGGGCCTGGGAGACCGAACCGCACAGCCTGGCCACCGGCATTCTCGACGATGTCACCTATGACTGGCTGCCGCTGTTGGAACGAACGCTCGCAACCGGCGGTGAACCCATCGTGGCGGCAGAGGCGCTGATTGGGCAGGCCTATGCGATGGCGCACGCGCACACTGACATTGCGGTGTGTGCCACCGGCTCGTCCGGTCTTGCGGGGCTGATGACCCAACCGGCAGGGGCGTCGGAGACGGTGGTTCTGTTGTTCACCGGTATCGACCGCGCCGCGGCGCACGCGTAGCGGTCAGGTCTGCACATGTCGGACTTACCCAAATTTGAGCCGCACCCGGTCCAGCGTCCCGGTACCCGGGTGCATGAGGTGCTCCGGCCGAAAACCGCTGAAGAGGCTGTGCGCTTCGCCGCCACCTATCCCAAAGCGCGCCCCATGGCCGGCGGTACAGACCTGCTGTTGGAGCTGCAGCGCACACCCGCAGGCTTGGAAGATCAGGGGATCCGCCTCATCGATCTCTCTTTCGTGCCCGAGTTTCGTTCGATCGTTGATGACGAACACGAGTTCATTCTGGGCGCCTGTGTCACCCACAATCAGGTGGTCGGCGATCCGTGGATGCGAACCTCGGTGTTGCCGTTGGCGCAAGCGTGTCTGGAGATCGGCTCGCCCCAACTTCGCAATCGGGCCAGCCTGGTAGGCAACGTCGTCACCGCCAGCCCGGCCAACGACACAATCTCGGCGCTGATGGCGCTCGGTGCATCGGTCGACGTCTCGCACCTCGGGAAAATCCGCAACGTGATGGTGAGCGACTTCTTTGCCGGCTTTCGCCAGACCGTGTTGCAGAGGGGAGAACTGGTCACCCGGTTGCGGGTCCCGAAGTTGAAGTCCAACCAGCGGGGAATCTGGTTCAAGTTGGGTCTGCGAAAGGCGCAGGCCATATCGGTGGTGCATGGCGCCATCGTGGTGACCTTGGACGATTCCGACCGGGTTCAGGCCGCTCGACTGGCGCTGGGTAGCGTCGCTCCAACCGTGGTTCTGGTTCCGGAGTTTGCGGGTGCGCTGACCGCCAGGGCGTTGACCGAGGAGACGATCGCCGCGGCCGCAGCTGCCACCGTCAATGCCGTTGAGCCTATTGACGATGGTCGCGCCACCGCCGCCTATCGCTCGGCCTCGATTGTGCCGCTGATCAGCCGGGCGCTCCGAGCATTGGCCACTGGCGATGAGGCGTCGATGTGGCCCGACTCGCCGCCGCTGTTGACATCGCTGCGGACCCCCGGCACGCTTCGAGCACCGTCGGTAAAGCTCAACGCTCAAAAGGCCGTTCGTATCCGGGTGAATGGTCGGATCGACTCGCTCAAAGACGCCACCGATCTCACGCTGTTGGAGGCACTCCGGGACCACATCCCCGCACCGGATGTCGGGTCGCTTTCCGGGGTCAAGGAGGGATGCGCCGAAGGAGAATGCGGAGCATGCACGGTGCTGATGAACGACGCCGCAGTCATGAGCTGTTTGGTCCATGTGTCGCAGGCCGATGGTCACCCGGTCCGGACCATTGAAGGGCTTGCTGGTAGTGCTGCGCTGCACCCGGTCCAGGAGGCGTTCGTGCAGGAGTTTGCGGTGCAGTGCGGCTTCTGTATCCCCGGGTTTGTGATGGCGGCAACTCGGTTGATCGAAGAAAATCCGGACCCCAGCGATGAGCAGATCAAGCTGGCGCTGAGCGGCAATCTGTGCCGCTGCACCGGGTACTACCCAATCATCCAGGCGGTGAAAACTGCGGCCGCAGTCATGCGCGGCCAGAGCCGTGCATCCACGCCCGGTGAAGAAGCATCCGACGACGACCTGCGGTTTCTGTCATGAGCCTGGGGTCTTCGCCGCTGCGCCCCGACGCTCGGGACAAGGTCACCGGAGCAGCGGTGTATCCGGCTGATCGACCATTGGAGGATCCGCTCGTCGCCCACGTGGTCTTCTCCAATCAACCGCATGCCCGTGTGACCGCAATGTCGACCGCTGACGCTCAGGCGGTCGATGGAGTGGTCGCAATCCTCACCGCGGCTGATGTGCCGGTGAATGAGTTTGGCCTCACCATGTTTGACCAGCCCGTGCTGGTTGGCCTCAACGACACCGGTCGAGCTGCGGTTGCGGCGGATGTGAGCCGTTGGGAGGCAGACAAGATTGCGGTCATCATCGCCGAGACCGCGGAAGGCGCTCGTGAGTCCGCCAGCCTGTTGGAGGTCGCGTGGGAACCGCTGCCGATCGTGGGCGACCTTGACCATGCGCTGAGCGATCAGGTCCTGGTTCACCCGGAGACCGGCAGTAATTCCTACAACCCGCTTCGAATCCGCAAAGGCGACATGGACGCGGGTTGGGCCGCCGCCGATGTGGTTGTCGAAGGCGTCTATGAGGTGCCCTGGCAGGAGCACGCCTACCTGCAGGTGGAAGCGGCATCGGCATGGGTTGATGACGCCGGTCGGATCACCGTTGAGACGTCGGGGCAGTGGACCCATGAGGATCAGGAGCAGATCGCCCACGCGCTGGACCTGCCGGTGGATGAGATCCGGGTCCGCTATGCCGAAGTGGGCGGAGCCTTCGGCGGCAAGGAGGACATGACGCTCCAGATCGTGATGGCGCTGGCGGTTCGACATCTTCGGAACAGGGGAATCGATCGGCCGGTGCGCTGTCAATGGTCTCGGGAAGAGTCGATCGTCGGCCACCACAAGCGTCACCGGGGGCGCATTGCGGCTCGCCTGGGCGCCACCCGCGACGGTCGCATCACTGCGGTGGAAGCTGACGTGATTCTCGACGCCGGTGCCTACAACTTCACGTCCAACAAGGTGCTCGGTAATGCGCACCTGACCGTTGCCGGGGCGTACGACGTTCCCAACGCTCGCATCGACAGCGTTGCGGTCTACACCAACAACGTTCCCGGAGGTGCGTTCCGCGGGTTCGGCGGTCCGCAAGGTGCGTTCGTGGCTGAGACCCAGATGAACAAGCTGGCGGCGGAGCTGGACATGGATCCGGTCGAGCTGCGTCGCATCAACACGCTGACCAATGGATCGGTTGGGATCACCAACGTTGTCATGCCCGATGGCGTCACCCTGCCCCAGGTCATCCAGGCGTGTGCGGACTCGGCGGAGATGGATCAGGCGCTGTCCGCCCCGGCACCGTTCGCTCCCATTGCGTCGCTGCCGTCAGCCCCGGACGCGCTGGTGCGAGGTCGGGGATTTGCGGCCGGGTACAAGAACGTGGGCTTCTCCTTTGGCTTCCCGGAGCGTTGCGAGGCCGAGATCCGCCTGCACGGCGACCCCGGCGACCACGTCCCAACCCGCGCCGAGGTCTTCCATTCCGGAGCTGAAGTTGGCCAGGGCGCGCACCTTGCCATCTGTCAGATGACGGCCGAAGCCACCGGCGTGGCGCTGGAATCAGTGACCGGCACGTTCTCAGACACGGCGACCTCCGGCGACTCCGGATCGGCGTCGGCATCGCGTCTCACGTTCATGGCCGGCAACTCGATACTGGGAGCGGCGGAAGAAGCGGACAAGGCGTGGCGCAACGGCGACCGACCAGCGGTGGGAAAATTCCGCTTCGTCCCTCCACCCACCGAGATTCTGGATGCCGAGACTGGCGAAGGTCAGCCCAACTTCTCCTACGGCTACATGGCGCAGGCGGTCGAGGTCACGGTCGATCTTGAGACCGGCCACATTCGGGTCGACCGGGTGGTGAGCACCCATGATGTTGGCCGGGCCATCAACCCGGAGTTGGTGAAAGGCCAGATCGAAGGGGCAGTGGTGCAGGCCCACGGCTACGTCGTGAGCGAGAACCTGGTGGTTGACGACGGACGGATTCAGAATCCTCGCCTGTCCCAGTACCTGATCCCCGGTATCGGTGATATCCCCGAAGTTGTGGACAGCGTGATTCTGGAGCTGGGCGATCCGCGGGGCCCGTGGGGTGCTCGAGGCATGGCCGAGATGCCGTACATCACCTACGCACCCGCGGTGATTGCCGCAGTCCACGATGCAACCGGCGTGTGGTTCGACGCCTTCCCCCTGACCCCCAGCCGCGTCCTGGACGGCCTGCAACGCCGCTAGTCCGGCCGTGGCAGCGGGCGGTGGCTACGGCTCGCCGTCGCCAATTTCTTCTTTGCGGCGGGCCACATAGTCGTCGAGTTCGGCAACGATTGCGTCGTCCATTGGCGGTTGCTGATAGTCGGCCAGGGCGGTCTGCCAGATACCGGTGGCTCGCTGGGTGGCGGTCTGTGCGCCGGAGTCGGTCCACGCGCCGTGGTTCTGCCAGTCCGAGAGCATGGGGGAGTAGAACGCGTTCTCGTACCGCTCCATCGTGTGTTGGTCTCCGAAGAAGTGACCGCCGGTTGGCACGCGCTCCATGGCGTCAAAGGCCAGGTCAGCTTCGGTCAGTTCGATGGGCGTGAGGTACTCCATCATGTGCTGCAACATCTCCACATCCAGCACCAGCTTCTCGTAGCTGGCCTGCAGGCCCCCTTCCATCCAACCGGCGGCGTGGTAGACGAGGTTTGCCCCGCCCAGCACACAGCCCCAGAGCGCCATCTGGGTTTCGTACGCGGCCTGCGCGTCCACCACATTGGAGGCGTTCGAATTGGAAGCACGGTACGGAAGGTTGTAGCGACGGGCCAGCTGCCCGGACGCCACGTTTGCTTTGGCGTGTTCTGGCGTACCGAAGGCCGGTGCGCCCGACCGCATGTCCACATTGGAGGTGAACGCGCCGTACATGACCGGCGCGCCCGGCCGCGTCAGTTGCGTGAGGGCAATGCCAAACAGCGCCTCCGCGTTCTGCTGGACCAGCGCCGCCCCCAACGTCACCGGGGTCATGGCCCCCATCAGCGTGAACGGCGTCACCGAAACCGGCTGACCAAACTCGGCCAAGGTCATCAGCCCGTGGGCCATCTCCTCGTCGAAGCGGCGCGGAGAGTTCACATTGATGATGGTGGTTACACCTGGTGACTCAGCAATCTCCTCCAGTGAAATACCTCGACTGATGGCCATCATCTGGATGCCGTCCAGCGCCCGGCCCCGACCAATCGACAAGCAGTGGTAGCTGAGGTCGGACAACGTCAGGTTGGCCCGGTAGGCATCAAGGTGCCGATTGTTGGCCGGCAACTCCAGCGGCGACGCAACCTGATTGCCAATGATGTGGATGGCGTTGAAGTAGTGGGCCAGCCGAATGAAGTTCTGGTAGTCGTCCATGTTTGAAGGCCGACGACCGTTCACCTCGTCATGCACTGATGGCGGACCGGCCACCAGGCCGAAGGCCATGTGGTCGCCGCCGATGGTCAGCGCCTTGTCCGGGTTGCGCGACGTCAGGGTGAACTGGCGCGGAGCGGTGGACAGTGCGTGCTCTATGACCTCGCGCCCCACCCGCACAACCTCGCCGTCAACGATGGCACCAGCATCGGCAAAGAGTTGACGGGCCGTTTCGCTCCAGAGTTCGATCCCCAGCTCTTCCAGTACCCGCAGCGAGGCGTCGTGGATGGTCTCCACCCCTTCGGACGACAGCAGGTGCAGCGGTCCGTGATGGTTGCGCACCTGACGCCACGGCAGCTGCCGCACCGCCGGTTGAGTAGCGGTTGAGCGGGCACGCCCTCGTCTGGCCATGCGGCAAGCTACCGCGCGTCACCGGTGGATGCCAGAGTCCGGGTGTGGATTCAATATGGTCGCCATGTGCTACTCTTCATGTCCTATGAAATGCAAGGAAAGTCTTTCGGGGTGAAAGGTTCGACGGGGGTGCCGTGGCGGGTGCGGTTGGGGGCGGTGGTTCTGTGCGCCGCGGCGCTTGGCGCGTGTACTGATGCTGATGCGGCCGCGCCCGATGTGCCAACGCCAGCGCCGGTTTCTACCCCTACGCCTGCGCCCACGCCAACGCCGTGGCCGACGTCCACTCCGGCTCCGCCCACCGAGACACCAGTGCCACCAACGGCGACTCCCGCTCCCACGCCCACCCGGACCCCGGCCCCAGTGGTCAACGGCATCCAGCTTCGCGAAGTCCGTGACCCGTTCATCTACGACTATCCCGAAGACGGTCTCGACCAGATCACGACCCAGGCGGAAGCTGACGCGGTATGGGCGGCAATTGTGATCGAGAGCTACACCGCGTCGGCGCTCGCGGGCCGGGAGGCGAACGACTCGGATTTGCAGTTGGCGTTTGCGGAGGGGCTGATTCCACGCTCCATTTATGAGTCCGCCCTCGCTCGGCCGGGGTCACGCTCCGATGAAGGTGTGACATCAAAGTACGCTCCGGAAAGCGGTGCCTTCGATCTTCGCTTGAGGATTGATTCTGAGGCGGTGGAGGGCCTTACGCTGCTGCGGGTCGAATTCTGCTACTACCTCGTGTTTGAGGACGTCGACGCCGATGCCGAGGTGGTCAAGACGGGAGACTTCACTGGCATCCGCACCGTTGGCTTCGATTTCCGAGATCCAGCGAACGTTTCCGCTACCGGGTTTCAAACCGAGATTGTCGCAGAAGGTGAGGCGGTCCCGTGTTGGTAGCAGCTGCTCTTCTCTTTGTTGGCTCGCTCGGTCTTCTAGTCGAAGCGCCAAGCGCCCAGATTCCTACTGTGGACGAATGCGAGCACGACACAGTGTGTGCCGGCCTTGACATCGTTAGGCTCGGCGGTGAGTCGCCGCCTCCGCCGGCGCCGGGGTGTGTGCCGGGGGCTGATGATGGGCCGTGTTGGACCCATGACTGTGAAGTCATGCCGTTGCACGATGGGGATTCGCCCTATGGGGTCTCGTGGACCCAGAATCCGGCTGATGAGCCGCGGTCAATGGCGTTCGCGCGGCACTTGGGTTTGGTGGACCCTTTGGTCGAATATCGGCACCCCGATGGCGGTCGGGCCGGGTTCTTCTCCGAGACCGGTTACTGGCAGCGGTGCGGAACCACCGATACGGACACCACCGAGTTCCT